>PDWI01000160.1_pt1 | contig 97844 bp, 71 predicted proteins | sample 1430891 | NCBI WGS metagenome assembly PDWI01 (sample SAMN01162508, study PRJNA174530) | Oral metagenome, whole genome shotgun sequencing project. | biome: Marine environment; feature: Marine mammal; material: Swab sample of the gingival sulcus; isolation source: swab sample of gingival sulcus... | reverse complement strand
ATTTTTCCGGTTATTACTTCGGACAATGTACCGTAAAGTTCCAACTTGTGCCTGATGTACCGTCGCAATTCGGGTTAACCCTCACGGTAATCGTAGTGGAAAATCCATTAAGGGTGAGTGGTATGCTTCCGGACTGGCCAACACACCCCGAATTAAACAATACCGTGCCTCCTTGTGAAACAATAATCTGGTCTTTTACACTGTAGGTCTCGTAATCAAACATGAATGTACCGTACGACTGGCCCAGGTTTATGTTATGGACCTCCGGTGCATCGCCACCGGCTTCCTGTTTATCGTTGCAGTTACTTTGGTGGACTACGGGTGGTTGAGATGCAGGGCTACCTGTAGTCCCAATGCTCTGTGGTGTGCCAGGCATGGTTTGGTTGGCTGTATTTAGTATTCCTATGGTGGCAACCAGTATTCCGTCCCAATCAATATTGGGCTTTTGCCTTTCAGGAACACAGCCTGTTCGCTTCCGGTTCCATTTATAGCCCGCAATACAATCGCAGAAATACTGGTTTGACGAAGGATCCCAAACCGGTTCGGTATTTGGATATTGTGTACAACCGTTGGTTAGAGGTTGTTCTGTTGACACATCATCACAACCGGTATTATTGGCATTCCATTCGTAACCGGCCTTACAATCGCAATATACTTCTTTTGCAACCGGATCCCATACCGGCTCTGTATTCTGATATGCACTACAGTCGGCATTGGCCAAAGCTTCTTCCCATTCGGGGATACAGCCCGTTTCCTCCTTGTTCCACACATAGCCGGGCAGGCATTCACATATTACTTCCTGCAGGTTGTCATCCCAAACGGCATACGCGTTGGGATAACCGGAACAATCGGCATTGGCCACTTGTATTGATTTTCCTTCAATACAGCCTGTATTTTCTTTATTCCAGACATAGCCGGTTTTGCAATCGCAGATGGGTTCGTTATAATTGTAATCCCAAATAGGTTGTGTATTAGGATATTGAGAGCAATCAGAGTTTGCCAGTATGGCCTGAATGTCGGGCACACATTTTTTTTGTGCAGCATCCCAGATATAAAAATCTTTTACGCAACGGCAACGCACTACTTTGTTTACATCGTCCCATTCAGCAATGGCCTCCGGGTCGTTGGCACAATCAGAATTGCTGACCAGGGTCTGTACATCTTCCACACAGAAACCAGTGGCAGGATCAGTAATATAACCATCCATACACCGGCAAACGAATCTTTGCAAATTGTCATCCCACACTTTTTCTTCGTTGGGGCCGGTGCAGTTTATTTCCTCAGGCAGATCATCGACGGTTAAGCCATCATCTACTTCTTCGCTATCCGGTGAACTTACTTCTATAGTTGCTGTCGCTGAGAATTGCCCATAAAAGGCCTGAATCGTGTATTTCCCTTTGTTAATCGCTAAAAACTTAGGATTATTTAGTGCAACAGAGGTTACATCAGTAGTTCCGTCTGTATCTGTAAACAAAACTTTAAAATCAATGGATTCACCTACTTTGATTGCGCTTTTTTCGGGGACGATAACGAGATTACCGGAACTTTTAATCGTTAATTGACCAAGGTTTTGGCATTGTTGGTAGATTTGGGTTGTTACGGTTGTTTTTTCATATCCGGGGGCGCTAATTGAGATACTAGCACCGAGTGCCCGGTTTTGTTCAAAATCTATTTTTCCGATTTTCCTGAAATTGCCCCAGGAATCGGTTAGCGTTTCTATCTTTTGTGAAGCAGTGTTGATCTCCACGCTGGCATTAGGAACTCGCTTATCGTTATCATCTTCAACGTAACCGTAAAGAATAACGTGCCCGGTTATTGTGGAGGCTATGTCTTCTGCTAATGCCCGCACATTATCGGTATTGAAAATGTATTTTGCCTCGAATACCCGGGAATCATTGCTTACAATATCCATTAAGTCTAGATAAGCGTTGTATTTCGACAAGAGTTGTAATATTTCCTCCTGGCAACTATACCGATTTACGGTAGCCATCTTGCGGAAATGCATCTGAGCTCGCGCCTTGTCTTTCTGATAAGTGCCGATACGGTCGTTACACCAATGAATAAAGTCGGCAACCGATATGGCATTGCCATAGGCTATTTTCCAATACTTAAAAATCTCTGACGCTGTACCAAGCCCACAGTTTAGTTTTGTCCACTTGTTATTGTCCCATACATAATTAAATGCTCCTGTTTCGTCGCTCCAGAGTTCTCCTCCTACCGGCCTGATGCCGGTGTAACATATAGTATTTCCCGAATTCAGGTCGGTAAATGCTTTTCGTTTGGGGTCGCTACTGTCGGCAGTAGCATCGCCACCCACAAAACCAATGCAATTGCCGGCCCTGTCTTTTATCTGCTTTTGTATGCTTCGTAGTCCTCCCAATGCGTTTTGAATAGCCGTTTTGAAATACCGCAGCCCGGTGCGGATTAACCATGCAGAAGTGTTCTTAATGTACTCATATTCCTGTTCTTCGGGAAGCCAAGATTCAATATCAGTAAAAGCATTTTCCATTACTTCCAGCGACCGAAACGGGTTTTGTGAATCGGGGCTGTAGCGATCATAAAAATATATTACCTGGTCGAGTTCTTCTTTTTTATCCAACAAGTATTTTAGTCCTTTGTCGAATTGTTTAAATTGTTTCTGAAATGCTTTGATTTTATTTTTTAGCCCGCTCTGGTTTATTTCATTGATTTTGTCTTGTAATGGCTTGGGTAGGTTTGGAAAGTTTTCTTCAAGTTTTTCCCACTGTTCTATGGCTTCTTTCAGTTTCTCCTGCGACTCTTTGGAAATTGCTTGTGAAGTAGCAATAATATCTTCGATTTGGGCTTTATCGTTCTCATCGAGTATCACATCAAGTGCATCGCGTTCCTGCGCTGTGCTAATTTTTACGATGAAAACCGTTAAGCACAGTATAATAAAAAGAGATACAAATTGTTTGAGTTTCATTTTTTTCGGATGCAGGGTTTCGAGTGCTAGGTTGTAGATGTTGCTGCTTAAAAATAGAACCGTACTCCAAGATGGTAGCAACTTAAGTTAAATTCATTATTCTTAAAAATTTTGGTTAGCCACTTTTCAACCCCAACTTCAAGCAGTATGCTTTCTGTGCCAATCTTAAAACGTCCCATTAAATCTACGGAGTGGTTTTCGCCAGTTTGCCCCGGCAGTTGCTTGTCTTCTGCCATGGAAGCCAGTCGGGTATTAATATGCACACCTCCTTCGTACATAATTAAAAGATTATTGGTTTTTATCCGGTATCCTACAAAAGCTGGTATGCGGCCGAAATAAAAAACTTCCGGATCGATATCAGATGAATTACTGACATCTGGGAAAAAAACGTTGAATAATGCTCCTGTACCAAAATAAAACTTACCGCCAATAAGTTGTTCCATGCCGATTTCTGCTCCCGGAAGCATTTTCTCGGATAAGAGGAGTCCTTCGCCCAGATTTGAGAATTTAAGGCCGATGATAAAAGAGGTGTTTTTGTGCCGTATTAGCGGTTTAAATGCTCCTGTTTTTCCCAATCCGGAAACTGATGTTTTGTTTCGCGAGGGTGGAGGTGGTGGAGGTGTTGCTTCGGAGGGGGTTGTCGCTTTGATTTGCTTTTGAATGTCTTTTATTAATTTACCCGGGTTACATGTTGTGGTTGTGTAATTTTCTTTAATCCACTTTTGGGCAAGCTGTTGAAAAGGAAAGCCCCCTTTAATGGGTACATAATTCGGAGATTTCATCTCTGAGTCAACTATTTTTACTGTGTTGTCGGTTTTGTCGCAAACCACTGTAAATGTTTTTTGTGCATGGACATTCAGGAAGGCTGTAGTGGCAATAATGAAAACTATGCTTTTAAGGCCAATGAACTTCATTTTTATTTTGGTTTTAGCTTGTTCTCCAAATTTAACTTTCTGTGTGTTTGTATAAAATACCTAATTATAGGTATTATGCACTTGTGTGGGCTGCTTTTTCAAAAATAAATCGAAGGGTAATGATTAAAAACTTGTAAGTTTTTTAAAGGTTGTTTAAAGCGTAATTCACCAGTCCGGCATTGCTTTTTATTCCCAGTTTTTTGTGGATGTTTTTACGGTGGGTATCGATGGTTAGTTTGCTTAATTTCAGCTCTTTGGAGATTTGAAACGATGTTCTTCCCCTGGCTATCAGGCCAAGGATTTCTTTTTCGCGGCGGGTTAGCTCAATATTTGTGTCTGTTTTGGCAGTTTTTTTCCATTTAAGGTAATCGAAGGGTAAGTTTTCAGAAAAAAACATTTTTCCTGCAACTACGGTATGTATGGCTTTTACCAGTTCTTCTTTTGATACTTCTTTGGTAATATATCCTCTGGCTCCGGCATCGAGCATTTCGTAAACATCGGCCTGCTGGTCGAACATGGTTAGGGATAGTACCGGTATTCCCGGGTATTCCCGGGTAATTATTTTGGTTGCGGCAATACCATTCATTATTGGCATCCGGATATCGGTGATGATTACGTCAGGTTTCAACCCATTCTCGAGAAGTTTTATCAGCTCAAAGCCATTTGTTGCTTCTGCTACAACGCTTAAACTGATCTCTTTTGACAGGATGGATTTTATCCCATCGATAAAGAGTTGATGGTCGTCGGCAATAATGATTTTGATGTTCATAGCGGGATGGTTAAAATGACAGTGGTTCCGTTTCCAATGTCCGTATCGATGGTAATATTTCCATTCAGGTTCTCAAGGCGTTTTTCAATGTTTGTAAGTCCGAAGCCCAGTGAAGTTTCTTTTAAGTTAAAGCCTTTCCCATTGTCTTCAATCATGATGTTTAGCATGTTGTCGTCTTCAGAAAACTGGATTATTGCTTCGGTAGCCCGGGCATGTTTGATAATATTGGCCATTAATTCCTGTAATATCCTGAAAATCTGTATCTCAATATTATTTTTTATTCGTTTTTCTACGTTAATATTATTCACACTAATATTAAGTCCACCTGAACCGGAAATTTGTTCGGTCATAACTTTTATGGACGGTATAAGGCCTTGTGCAATGAATGTGCCGCTATGGTTCTCATGGGCAATTTTCCTTACTTCTCTGTAAGTTTCATCGACAAGAGATTGAAGTTTGTCCATTTGTTTTTTTCTTTCCTCCGGTTCAATGGTATTGACTACTTCTCTCATGTAAAGTCTCAGAGTAGCTATTCTGCTTCCCAGATTATCGTGTAAATCATTGGCAATGCGCTGCTTTTCTTTTTCCTGTCCTTCAATAATGGCATCTAAGCCCTTTAATTCCTGTTGTTTCAACTTATTCAACAATTCTTTTATTTCGGCTCCCTGTTTTTTTCTGGCACGCTTCATCATATAGTAAGCGAATATTAAAGTCAATATCAGTACAAAAATTGCGATGAAAAGCAAGTTTTGATTTCTGATCCGCTTGTAGTTTGCTTCGAGGTTGCTAGATTTTAGTTCAAATATCTCTTTTTCCTTCTTTTCAGTTTCATACTTGGTCTGAATTTCGGAGAAAATCTTCAGGTTATCAGCATTCATTATACTGTCATTCAGGTGTTGCGCCTTGTTTGCATATTGCAAGGCCAGTGTTGGCTGTTTCATTTCTGAATAACAAGTTTTTAGCTGGTTAAAGATAAATACCAGTTGTTTCCCGTTTACCAGTTCGGCAGCCTGTTTGTAATACAAAATTGCTTTCGGATAATTTCCATTTTTCATGCTCAAATATCCCAGATTACCAAGTGTTACCTCCATCCCTGATTTCAGGTTCAGCTCATTTTTAAGCTGAATGGTTCTTTCCAGGTAGTTTTTTGCTTTTTGGGGGTTGGAATCCAGAAATATGCTTCCCAGGTTATTATATATGATGGATAAGGAGCGTTTATTGCCCGTTGTTGTGGCCAGTTTCTCCGCTTCAAGATTGTATTCAATGGATTTCAGCGTGTCACCATGTTTAAAATGCTGTGCGGCTAAGTTTGGAAGTGTAATTAATTGAAAAGGCAACAATTTGAGCTCCCGGAATATCTCCAGTGCATTGGTATTGTATGCAATGGCTTGTTCAAAATTCTCCAGTTCAGCCAAAGCGGTTGAAATATTGCTGTAGCATTTGGCTGCATTCAGTTTGTCACCGGTTTCTTCAAAATAGGATGCACTTTCGGTTAAGGTTTTAATGGTTCCGTTGTAATCTCCTTCTCTGAGTTGAGTTGCTCCCAGGCCGATGTTGATAATGGCAACATTTCGTTGGTTATTTAAAATGGCCATATTCGATTTGGCTTTTTCGAAATAATACCGGGCAGAATCTAATTCTTTAGTGTGAAAAAATAACCGTGCCAGCTGATTATTGGCTTCAGCAATAATGGAATCGTTGTTTCCCTTTAACGCATTTCGGGCATACTGTTTCCCTTTCTCATAATCAATATTTTCATATTCTTTGGCAAGTTGAAGGTTGAGCATCGCAATCTCATTATCTGAATGAGTTATATTCAGCAATTTCTGTAAGCTGTCAACAGCATTATTTTGCGGAACCGGATACAGATAAATAAGAATACACAGTATGGTAAAGGCAAATTTCAGAATATTGGTTTTTAGTTTTTTAAAAGTAATTATTTTTTAAAAAACGAAAAATATGTTACACTAATGCAATAGGGACCGAATTTCAGCGATTTATTTTAAATACGCAAACACATGGCAATAACCATGAATATGAAATAAATTGTACGGCTATTTTTTTCAGATTTTAGTTAATAATTATATTTCTGTATTTTATAATAGCGTTAAGCTTAGAAGCTTAGCCGTAATTACATCTTAATCAGGTCGGATATTTTGCAAGCTTATCCACACACAAACAAAATTAAACCAACATGATGTTTTATTTAATACCTAATTGTAGGTAATCTGCCATCAAAAAAGCTTTATTTTTGCCACTTAAATTATTGCATCTTTTCGCGTATTTCAATACTTGATAAAGGAAGCTAACAAACTATTGTTAATTGTTTGTACAAAAATTAAGTGCTGTATTTGATTTTCTTGCAAAAAAGTATTTTCTTTGCAAGCCGTTTTAGAAACGTTTTGATTTTGATCATCAGGAAATTATAAAGAAATGTCAAGAGTTTGTCAAATAACAGGTAAAACCGCAATGACAGGGAACAATGTTTCCCATTCAAAAAGGAGAACAAAGAGAAGGTTCAATGTAAACCTTTTTAAGAAGAAATTTTATTTTGCAGAAGAAGAGCGTTGGGTAGAGTTAACGGTATCTGCTGCAGGAATCCGTACTATTAATAAAAACGGACTTCAGGAAGCGTTAAAAAAAGCTCGTGAAAAAGGTTATGTTGATAAAATTTAAAGATTGTTGAGTCATGGCAAAAAAAGGAAAAGGTAATAGGATACAGGTAATTTTAGAGTGCACCGAGCATAAAGATAGTGGAATGCCCGGAACATCGCGTTACATTACTACAAAAAACAGAAAAAATACACCCGACCGGCTTGGGTTGAAAAAATATAATCCGATTTTGAAAAAAGTAACGCTTCATAAAGAAATAAAATAAACTGAATTATGGCAAAGAAAACGGTTGCAACACTGCAAAAAGGAGCCGGAAAAGGATATGCAAAAGTGATAAAAATGACTAAATCACCTAAAACCGGCGCATACGTATTTAAGGAGGAAGTAATCCCAAACGAAGAAGTTACGGGATATTTTAAAAAATAATCTGTGTAAAGCAGATAGCAGAAAATTACAGAAAAAGCTTTCATTGAACATGGAAGCTTTTTTTGTTGGATGCGATGCTTTATATTTGCTACGCTGATTTTACTATCTCAAAAATATTATAATCATGGGCATATTCGGTAGTTTCACCAAAAAGAAGAAAGAAAACCTTGATGAAGGTTTGCAGAAAACCAAAGAGAGTGTTTTTAAAAAATTGAGCCGGGTGGTTGTTGGCAAATCAAAGGTTGACGATGAGGTACTGGATAACCTGGAAGAAGTATTGATTTCATCTGATGTGGGTGTGGATACAACTTTAAAAATTATTCAACGTATAGAGAACCGGGTGTCGCGCGATAAGTATATGGGTGTAGACGAGCTAAATGTCATTTTGCGAGAAGAAATAGTTGCCCTTTTAGAGGAGAATAACTCAGGTGACATTTCGGATTTTGAATTGCCTGAAACCGATGGCCCTTATGTGATTATGGTGGTGGGCGTTAACGGTGTAGGAAAAACTACTACCATAGGTAAACTTGCTTATAATTTTAAAGAAGACGGTAAATCGGTAGTCCTTGGTGCTGCTGATACTTTTCGTGCTGCTGCCATAGAACAACTTGAGATATGGTCTCAAAGGGTAGGAGTTCCCATTGTAAAGCAGAAAATGGGTGCTGACCCGGCATCAGTAGCCTATGATACACTCGCTTCAGCAAAAGCCATGGGTGCCGATGTGGTAATTATAGACACGGCTGGCCGTTTACACAATAAAATTAACCTGATGAACGAGCTTGGCAAAATAAAAAAGGTAATGGAGAAAATCGTTCCGGGTGCCCCACACGAAGTATTACTCGTTTTGGATGGTTCAACCGGGCAGAATGCTTTTGAACAGGCAAAACAGTTTACCAAAGCCACTGAAGTTACAGCAATGGCACTTACAAAACTTGACGGAACAGCAAAAGGCGGAGTGGTGATCGGGATTTCAGACCAGTTTAAAATACCTGTGAAATATATTGGTATTGGCGAGAAAATGGAACATTTACAGATTTTTCGTCGGCGCGAATTTGTAGATTCGCTTTTCTCTTAAAGCCCGTCGTTTTGAGGAGTCTTTTTTGGCAATACTTTTTCATCAGTGTCTGGCAATAGCTTTTCGGTAACTACCTTCCAGCCAATAGATTCGATAAGCTGACCAATAAAAATAAGTGTTTCATTTGCCTGGTTTTGTGCAATTGAAAACAGGTCACTTTCATTTACTTTTTCTTTTATAAAATCCTTCGCCTTTTTATTGATTTTTGTTAAGTCTTTCCCGGAAAGGGGGTTTATTATTCCGTTTTGTACGTCGAAATACTCAAGTTCGGTATCAATACTAATGACGTTCGGGTCGGGCATTTCAGAAAACCGGACAAGTTTTTTGTTGGCATCAACATTTATTTTTATGCGTGAAAGGTCAAACCCGATCATCACCCGGGCTTTTACAATAAGAATAGCCCTTTTTTCCATTTGAAAAAGGTTAAAGAATATACTTTTCCCATCGCGGTGAGTGAAGATTTCTGAAAACTCGCCTTCAACAGTAATAAGTTTAAAAACCTGTTGTATTTGCTTCATTAGCACCGACGACTGCTCACGCACTCTCGACAACGCTTTTTGTTTATTGTAATAATTGGTTAATACAATTCCGGCGCCAAGGCCAATAATAATTCCAATTAAGATTATGGTTTCCATGTAAAAAGAAAAATCAATGATCTAAAATAAGCTTTTTTACCGGCACTGCAAATTCAAAAGGTGGCATTGTTATACAGAAGGGTGCTGATAATTATCTGTAATCCTGCTACTGTTGCGTTGCATCTCCCAACTGTGGTGTTTTTTCCGTTGTGTTAACATTAGTTGAATCAACTGGCGATTCTGGCAAAAAAAGCTTTGCCATTTCAAACACGGGGATATTGTCGATGTTGGCAGTAAGGTTAATGGCTCCGGCAATAACCAGTTTCTCATCAGGGAAAATGAGCAGGGCACCACCACCACCTTTTACACCTCCTGTTAAACCCCAAATTCGCCTTCCATCAGTTGATTTACTAACAATCCAGCCATTGGCTATATTGGCCGGAAGCTGGCTTTTTAATTCAATAGGCTCAAACAACCGTTTTTTAAGGCCGACTGGTAAGGTTTCTGAAGCAAGGATAGCATTACCAAATTTTACCATGTCTTCTGCAGTGGAAAGAATACCCTTTGAGGGCGCCCGGGAGCTTAAGTCGATCGGTAATGCGTTGGTAATTTGTGCAATCAGATTGAATTCAAAGAAATCGGATCTGTTGCTGATGATTTTCGATGGATTGTCTACTTCTGTATTTGCCATGCCCAGGGTGTCAGTCAGAAATTCTTTTAAAAGCCTGGCAAATGATTTTCCTGATGCTTTTTCCATTATTGCCCCAAGTAAATCATAATTAAACGGGCTAGGATCCTGGAAAAATCCGGGTTTATTAACAAGTTCGTCATTTTTAAAGTTATCTATGCTTTTTTGTAGCGAACTGGCCGCTGAATAGTCTTCATTCGGATTACGTATTCCCGAGGTATGGTAGGCAAGGTCGCGAACGGTAATTTTGAAACCTTTATCAGGAAAATCGGGGAGATAATACTGAATGGAAGAGTCGGGGTTGAGTATTCCCTCTTCAACCATCATCTGATAAACCATAGATGTATATAATTCGGAAATTTCTGCAATACGGAATTTCGTATTGCGATTTGCTCTTACATTCAGTTCTTTTGATGCCAGCCCAAGCCCTTCGGAATATATAAGTTGACCATCAAGTGCAATGGCAAAATTGCCTCCCGGAATAAAGTTGCGGGTCATATAAGCTGCCAGCTGATTTCTTGTTTCTTTAATTTCCTTAATATATTTCCGGTCGTAAACAATATCTACTTCCTTTTTTTTACATTCTGTTAAAACCGGCAATAACAGTATCAAAATAAAAAAAACGTTTAATCTTTCCATATTCATTCAGTATTTCAAAACCTTACAAAATTAAAGATTTCAGAAAAAAAACAGAGAGTTTAAAAAACTAAAAAGGGTAAATGGTTTGCCATTGTTATAGTTAACAACTAAATGGCAACGTTGGTCTTTTCCTTTTCACTGCGTGCAATGGTAACGGCTCCGCAACTGTCGCTCCAAACGTTTACAGTGGTGCGGCTCATGTCGAGAACCAGATCAACAGCCAGTATTAGCCCAATTCCTTCGAGAGGTAACCCTGCCACTGTTAAAATTATAGTTAGCATAACAAGGCCAGCCATTGGAATACCAGCAGCACCAATTGAGGCTAATAGTGCGGTAACAACCACCAGTAGTTGTTGCAGGAAGTCCATTTCGACACCATAGACCTGGGCAATAAATATTGCTGCAACACATTCGTAAAGTGCTGTTCCATCCATATTTACGGTTGCTCCCAGGGGTAGGGTGAAGCTGGTAATTTTATTGGAAACGCCACTTTTATGTTCTACGGCTTCCATTGTCAGCGGTAGCGTGGCACTCGATGAGGCAGTGGAGAAAGCAGTAATGAGTGGAGTAGCCATATTGCTCATATGCCGGAATGGTTTTACTTTGGCAATAAGCCGGAGGATTAATGGCAATGTGATAAAAGCGTGAATGGCTAGTGCCAGAAAAATGGTTAACATATAAATGGCCATACTTCCGGCAACCTGACTGAGCTGATCTGCATTACGGTGTACCTCTTTTGCTACAATACCAAATATTCCAAGCGGTGTAAAACGAATGATAAACATCGTCATTTTCATCATCACCTCAAAAACAGCTTCGAAAAAGACTGTCAGCGCTTTACGGTATTTGCGTTTAACCTGGGTAATAAACATCCCAAATAGTATGGAAAAGAAAATAACAGGTAAGATATCGCCCCGGGTCATGGCTTCAAAAATATTCGATGGCACAATTCTGAATAAAATATTGCTGACAGACCCCATGTTTTCTGTGATACTCTCAATATTTTCCGAGAATCCCAATTCAACGCCTACACCCGGTTTTATCAAATTTACCAGTAACAGGCCCGTAAGAATTGCAAATATGCTGGTGGTGAAGTAATACAGCATTGTTTTTGCTCCCAGCCTGCCAAGGCTACTGCCACCTCCCATACTGGTTACACCCGAAATAATTGAACTCAGAATTAAAGGAATGATTACCATTTTCAGCGCTGTTAAGAAAATTTCACCCATCCAGGAAACGTATTTTATACCGTTAGGGAAAAACAGCCCATACAAAACAGCTAATATCAATGCGATTAATATTTGCCAGTGAAGTTTGATTTTTAACAGTTTTTTCATTGATTGTCTGTTGGATTAAAAACAGTTGTAAAAGTATTAAAGTGAGTGCTATACATAAAATAATTTATTATCAGTTTAATGGTGCAAGAGAAATTATCAATCTTGCACTGTTGAATTTTGAACCGTTAAATCCGGCAAAAACGGCAATTTTTCCCAGGAAAAAGAGGTTATTAATGCTGTAGCCTCCTTCCCAGTAATGATGGAGTGCAGGCATTTCCACAAAATTAAAATGCAGGCTTTCGCTCCAGGTTTGTTTATTTATGAGCGACCAGTAGCGCAGTAAAATATATTCCGACCTGAATTCTGCCGATGCATTGATGTAGCTTTGATTTGTGCTGAACTGATAGTCATTCAGTGTGTGAAAAGTGTGGGGAATATTTTTCATAGATACCGGAATATACGAGGTATTTAAATGATAGAACTGCGAAAAATGCATCTGGTTGTTTCTGAAGAAATGGCCAGCATTAACGCGTAGTCCAATACCACTTGTTGGTGAAATATTGGCTTCGTAAATTATTGAGGTATGTAAATGGCTGTAATCTGAAACCGACGACATAATATTGGGAAAACCCCTTGCATAACTAACTTGTATGCGGTAAAGATCGCTGATAAACAAAAATGGTGACCTGGTTAACCAGGGTTTTTCTAATAATTTATAATATGAACCCGAAATTTTATATCCAAAGCTTGTTTGCTGGCCTAAATAAGGATTGTTTACATCGTATCCTTTGGGTAGGTTAGGGGCATACGCTTTTTTATCGGAAAAAAAATAGAACGCATGATTCTTCAGCGGGTAAAAATGGTTATAATTAATACCTGCACCAATACTTATTTTTTTATTGACTTGTTTTTGATAATGTAGTTTAACATAGCCAGATTCGTATAACCTCATAATGTTATTAGCAAAAAACAAGCTGCTAATACTATTTACCAAGGGGGTGATGCCATCTTTTTTGAAGTCGAAACTTTTTTTACCTGCATCGATATTCAGTATACTTTTTTTGAAAACCAAATTTGTGAGCTGTATTTTAGAGCTCCAAAACCAGGTTTTTCTGTTAAAAGCATAACCCACCTCCGGCGAAAAGGAGATATTTTTTGCCGAGTCGGTTTTAAAAATAACGGATGCTTTCTGAAAATAATAAAAACCATCAACAGCATTGTATCCTGAATTTTGGAGCGAAATAAGCCCGCTGTATTGTAGATTGACCGATGAATCGTTAATAAGGTCGTAGTGCCCTTTTATTATTTTAGCAAACAAGGAGTTTCCGCCCTTTTTGTTTTGCGGAACGAGTGAGTCGGGAGAGGCTTTTCTCATAGTCCGAAGCGAGTCGCTATACTGATAGCTTTGTACTTCTGCAGCCGTAAGGGGTATCATGCGTATAGTATCCCAGTTTGTTCTATGGGTTTTAACGGAATCTTTTAGATCTTCGAGATTATATTTTGCCTCTGTGTTCACGATTATAGACGAATCTTTATACTGTTCCTTTAAGATTTTGCGGTTGATTCGTGCCGTTTTTTTTACATCGGCATTCGTAAGCTCATTTTTAGAGACAATCTTTTCCAGCTTATTTTGCAACCTAAGACGCTTTTCTGGTGGAGGTGTTGCTTTTTTTGAATTGGTTGCAGTCTTGTGTAATGTTCCTTGATTTTCAGGTGTATTTTCTTTAATTGAATTATATTTTAGTGCAGCACCGTAATAAAACATGCCTTTTAAGCCCAGCATAGATAAATTTCCGTTGATAACATGCGATACCGGCAGCCAGTTGTTGTTGCCCAGATTTTCAAACTGTTGCTTAATACGGTACCGAAAGAACTCTAATTTGCTGTTAAAATCCAGGCTGTAAATACACCAAAGTTTATCTACAATATAAATGTTGCCCGATACCAGTTCGTCGCTTTTTCTTTTAGGCAAAACATTAATTTTAAAAATATCATTATCGCCAATAGTAATAAAGCCATCGTATTGAAAATCATAATGTTTTAGTGCCATCGAAGAGAGAGGTGAAATGATTTCGTTGGGCCGGTCTTCATAAAAACTGGAAGTCATTAAGCCCATAACCGGAGGTTCATCGAATCCGGTTAACGAAGTTTTTTTACTCAGGACTTTTTGGTCGTAGTGGTCCGGGAAGTCATAAGTAATAAGGTTGTTCGATTCAATAATATAAATAATATTCTCTTTAAAAACGTCCTTTAATTTTTGGTTATTAACAACAATCCTGTTCTGATAAATTTTCGGAATATTGGTGAATGAAAAATTACTCTTGATGTACAGTTGTGCTTCGTAGTGTTTAATTTTTCTTCGGTAAAAGGGTGCTTGAGCTATGGCTTTGCGCATTATAAACAAAGCCGGGTCTTCGGTTCCGGAAAAAACTTTCACTTCTTTTAACTCGAAGTTTTGCTTTTGCAAAACAACAGGCAGGAAAAGGCTGTCGGCATTTACTTCTATTTCTTTTTGAATTGTTCTGAAACCCAGCGAGCGGATGATGATGGTATGCCTGCCCCGAGGAACTGATAATTTAAAATCACCGTTATCATTAGAAACCGTTCCCTCTTTTGTGTCTGGAACGTAAACGGTAGAGTAAGGCACCGGCTCATTTGTTTCATTCAGAATTTTCCCGGTTAGTTTTTGTGCGTGTATTTTCTGATTGGCCAGAGATATTGCACATAAAATCAATATGGCCAATAATTTTAATTTAAAATGTAACGTCATTTCCCGATACTATTAGCATATTTCAACACCTTTGAAATGTATTTCCAATATTTTTTATGAAACCTGATGCTTTTGGCGCCTACCATATCGTTAAGGGTTTCGGCAGTGTCGCCGGGTTTAAACTTTGTAAGGTAAGTATCTTCATAAATTGCAGGAATTTCCGGATGGAACTGAGAGGCAAATACACCGGGAAACCGTATGTGGGCAAGCGCTTCCACAACTTTCCCATCGATGGAAACGGCTGTTATTTCAAGTCCTTTTCCGAGTTTTTCAGCTGCCTGATGATGGCTTGTAACCACTTTAGGTTTAAATTTTTTACAGAAACGCACCTTCTTCTTGAAAAAAGGATTTGCGGTAAAACGTATTTCATGTAAGTTATTAACCATAATCATTGAATCATCTGATATGTACTGCCAATAGTTACTGTGTAGGCTGTTGCGATCAGCTTTTACAATTTCTTCCGGGTTATACAGGTTGTATAGTTCTTCGGGAATATCCTGCACCATTGTTCCGCCGGTTGCCACGTTCATGGTTTGCATTCCCAGGCAGAAACCTGTAACAAGATAACCCGGGTTATCATTCAAAAAAGGCCTGTACTCAGGATTTCGGGAACTGCCAAGCAAATGAAAAAGAAAAGTAATTTCGTAATAGTGTCGGTAGGGATCGGTGACAATAGACCTTGTATTTTCTTCTTTATAAATACCAGGTGGAATATCGGGGCCACCAAAAAAGAATATGCCAACTGAGTTTTCAAAGACTTTTCGCAAAAGAGGAGTACAATCATTGGTGCTAAAAATATTACTTTCATTCAGTTCGCCCGTAATTTCCTGTAAATGAAAATTTTTAAGATGATTTTCTGCGATGTACTTTTGTGATTTGTGAAATTCGTAATTCTGATTCTTGTAATATACTCCTACAAACTCAGTGTTGTGCCGGTTAACCCGCAAAAGGTGTTTTTTTAACAGAAACTGAATAGTTTGAATATTGTGAACCGTAGGGTTTGCCAGTAATACATATTCTTTGCTGTGGTCGAAATCTTTTAAGAAAAAATCCTGGCCTTTTACAATAATTATAAATTGAAAAAGCAAAAGTGTAATGATGAATTTTCTCATATGAATTGGTAGTGTTTTTCAGATAATCAACAAAAAAGTTTTGTGTGTCTTTATTAAAACTTATAATATCTAATTTTAGTCGTTGCTGTATTTTTTATTGAAATTCAAAGGTACATTATTTTATCCTCTTTAATTTATTTACTATTACACCCGGCCAAATTTTGTACATTTGCGTGGAATAATTCAAAACTCAGTTAAAATGAAATTTAATTTTAAGTCATCTTACATTGTCATTGCTGTAATTATATTAATTGTAATCCTGCTTTTTGGCGGCCGCATGTTTCTGATCATTGAGGCAGGTGAACGCGGCGTAATATTTCGTCCATACACATCGGGGCTTGATAAAGATGATATTTATGGCGAGGGGTTTCATATAATAGCACCTTGGAACGACATGTATGTTTATAATGTACGTGAGCAACAGCGCGAAGAAACCATGGATGTGCTGGATAAAAACGGCCTCTCTGTTACAATGGATGTTACCGTGCGTTTCAATCCGGTTTTTAATAAAATAGGTTTTTTGCACGAGCAGTTCGGGATAAACTATACCAACGTTCTGGTTATTCCCGAAGTACGGTCGTCGGTAAGGCAGGTAGCAGGCAGATATACAGCCGAAGAGATTTATTCAACGAAAAGGGCAGAAGTGGAGCAGACAATCATAGAAGAAACACGTGAAGTATTGGAAAAGAATTATATAGATATGAAAGCTTTGCTTATTCGCTCCATTAATCTTCCGGCGCAGATAAAATCAGCTATCGAAAATAAATTACAACAGGAACAGGAAGCACTTGCTTATGAATTTAAGCTGCAAAGAGAGGAGTCAGAGGCTGAACGCCGGCGTATTGAAGCTGAAGGTATTGCCAATTATAACCGTATTATTAATGCCAGCTTAACCGACAGGATTTTACAGCAGCGGGGTATAGATGCAACGCTCGACCTGTCACAATCGCCAAATTCCAAAATTGTTGTAATTGGAAGTGGAAAAGATGGATTACCACTTATTCTTGGAAATAATTAATAATCATATAGTTGATAATTTACAGGCTGGTTTATCCAGCCTGTTTTTTGGGTATATACAATGGGAAAAGAAGAACAGAGAGAACCTGTTAAAATAAAAAATGCGTTTGCAGAATTTGGCACGCGCCATAACTACCGCTGTTTTGGATGTTCACCTTTTAACGAAATTGGCCTGCAAATGGAATTTTGGGAAGCAGGTGAGCTTTTAATGGCAAAGTGGCAACCACGTAAATCGCTTGAAGGCTGGACAGATGTGCTCCATGGTGGTATTCAGGCAGCGCTGATGGATGAACTTGCCGGGTGGATTGTACTGATAAAATTAAGAACATCCGGAGTAACATCCGAGTTGAACGTGAAATATTCAAAACCCGTTAACATTTCTAAGGGCGAAATTACCGTTCAGGGAAAAGTTATTTCTGTGGAAAAGCGCCTGGCTAAAATAGCAGTAACCCTTTTCGATGGCGAACAGCAGGAATGTGCCAGTGCCGAAGTTGTTTATTTTTACTTCCCGGAGAAAATCGCCCGCGCAAAATACCACTATCCCGGCCACGAAGCATTTTACAACAAATAACTATTTAACTATTTGTGTCGGGCTTAGGTATGTCTGGGGTAAAAAATAGTATGAAATTTTCAGGTCATGACGGTATAAGCCTTAAATTTTGAACTTTTAAAACCTCCGAAACTATTTGTTCCGGCTTTTAAATTTTTCCCGTCCGGCGTACAAATCATCGTTATTGTCATAGTCATCATAAATAGAAAGCTTTCTTTTTGAGCTTCTGTCTTTTATTCTGCCTGCTTTTTTAGTTTGATTGTAACCAAAGTCTCTATCGAAATCAGACGATTTGCTTTTATAATACTTTTTCTTCATTTTAATGAAAACTGATAAAATTCAAAAAGTTATAGAGTTATAAATTTAAATTGTCGGGCGAAAAATAAATATTTTTTAATTACATGATACCATGTAAAGCTATTTTTTATGAAAAACATTTTTTAACAACAAGTGAATAAATGTAACGACCTATTTTAAAGCATTATGGCTTAAAATCTTTAAAATGTGACTAAGTTTTTAATTGTCTGATATTCAGTTTTTTATTGTTTTTGATGTGCGTTTTTAGCAGAAAAGCCAATAATTTTGAAAACGTTTTACCGTTTAGTGATAGAATAAAAAGATTTAATATGAATAAAAATATACTCCTGTTGGTTGCATTTTTGTTGCTTTCGGGCTGGCAGCTAAATGCCCAAACGGACAAAAAGGTGCAAAAACTGTTTGGCGAAGCCAGGAGCAGTTTTTCTGCCCGTAATTATTCACAAACAATAGAATTGTGTAACCGTATTTTGAAAAACGATGCCGGTTACGTCAATGCTCACCTGCTTTTAGCCGACTTATACAACGAGCAGGATTCTGTAAAGCCCGAAATACAGCACCTTTTAAAGGCAGAGGCCATATCCGGCGACACGCTTATTCTTTTTCGCTTAGGTGAAGCATTTTACAAAAATGGCAACTATTCCGAAGCTTTGTGCTATTACGAAAAATACAGCAATTACACCCGTATTCCTGAAAAGCGGCAATCTTTACTGGCTTCTAAAATTGCAAGTTGCCGTTTTGCAATTAATTCCATCGAAAATCCTGTAGAATTTAATCCGATAAATGTTGGTGAAGGTGTAAATTCCCCTAACGATGAATACTGGCCTACGCCTTCGCTCGATGGGAGCAGATTATTTTTTACAAGGCTTGTTAAAGATCCGGGAAAGTTACCACAGGAAGATTTTTATATAGCCGAAAATGATTCGGGAAGTTGGAGCAGGGCAACGGCAATAGGGGAGATCAATACCAACGAAAATGAAGGTGCCCAGGCGTTGTCTGCCGATGCTAAGATTTTATTTTTTACCGCATGTAACCGTGGAGACGGGTATGGCAGTTGCGATATTTACTATTCGCTGTTTCAAAACGGACGCTGGAGCCGGCCACAAAATGCCGGTAGTGGCCTTAATACCATTTCGTGGGAGGCACAGCCTTCTTTTTCATCCGATAACCGTTTTCTCTACTTTTCCAGTGACCGGTCGGGTGGTAAAGGTAAAAAAGACTTGTGGAGAATTGAATTTAAAGGGTTTTCGTCTGATGGCAAACCACAATGGGGAAAGCCTGAAAATATGGGCGGTAAAATCAACACCTTTGGCGATGAGATTTCTCCTTTTATTCACGCCAATAACCACAATTTTTATTTTGCTTCTGACGGACTGGTGGGAATGGGAAGGCTCGATCTTTTTACTGCTGAAATAGAACCTTCAGGAGAAGTTGTAAACGTAAAAAATATGGGCTATCCCATAAATACAAATAAAGATGAACTGGGGCTAACAATTAATTCAATTGGCCAAACGGCATATTTTTCATCGGCACGAAATGCTGAAAACGGGCTTGATATTTTTTCGTTTGACCTCGGCCGGGAATTAAGGCCCACACCAGTTTCATACATTAAAGCCCGCGTTTTGGACAAAGCTACCGGCCAACCCGTTGAAGCTGATGTTGACCTTGTTGACTTATCGGCAGTTAATGGAAAAAATCGCGTTGAAACTGCTAACGAAAATGGCGAAATTATGCTTTGCCTGCCATTGTTGCACAACTATTCATTTACAGTTTCGGAACCGGGTTACCTTTTCTTTTCGAAGTCGATTCAGTTGAAAGATGCAAAAACACTTGGCGACCCCTTTGTTTTTGATATCTATCTGGATCCCATAGAAATAGGAGCAAAAATGGATCTATACAATATTTATTTTGAAATCGATTCATTTCGAATTCTGCCTGAATCAAAACCGGAACTTGAGAAGCTTACGCTCTTTCTTCAAAATAATCCTGAGTTAAAAGTTGAAGTACAGGGACATACAGATAATACTGGTACACCGGAAAGAAACCAGGTGCTTTCTGAAGAACGTGCAAAATCGGTAGTGGATTATTTGGTTTCCAGAGGAATAGCTGTGTTAAGGCTTCATTATAAAGGATTTGGAGAAAATGTGCCGGTAGCCAATAACGACACAGAACAGGGAAGGACGTTAAACAGGCGTACTACCATTAAAATAGCCGGAAAATAGATTGCCTTGTTGAAAAGAGTTGAATGAAAACTTATTTTTTGGCAGCAGGCGAAGGCTTCCAGAACCGTGCAATTAAAACTTCCGATAGCAAAAAGAGAAGTGCCAGTGCAATAAACCATTTCCACAGTTGTTTTCCATTTTGAATATCATCTACAACCTCTGAAAAGTTGCTGTTTGCATCTGTTATTATTTTTATATTTTTCAGGCCTGCTTTTTCTGCATTGGTTGAAATTTTATCGGCACTAAAATAGCGCAAGTCCGACTCTTTGCGATTGTAATTAAAAGCAGTAGCTGCAACCGGACGATTGTTGCTGTAAACCTTATAAAGCCCCGAACGTGTTATTTTGTTGCCGGTTTCAATACCGATGGTTCCGCCCGTAATGCGATGCCCGGGAATGAACCTTTCGCCAATAGCGCTATTTTCAATTTCGAGGGTAGCATTAGCGTTGCTAATATCACTGGTGCCAAGTTCAAAATAGGTGTCTTTGCCAATAGTATAAGATAATTTCTGTGCTGGAATACTGTTTAACACAATATTATATATTACCGGAACAAACAGGATATCTTTTGCAAATGCCTCACTGCTATTGTCGAGCGGAAAAGCAAAAGTCCAAATTTTTCCTTTACCTGTGTTGTTTACAGACAAAGCTTTATTGTTGTTTTGAAACCAAAGCAGGCGTGTTTCCATATTCCGCGTACCGGTTTCAAACAGAAAATGGCCCTTGATAGCCGGTAACAGGGCATTCTCCTCTCTTTTAGAAAAAACATTGTCAAAAAAGCGGTTGCCAAAATTAATACCCGAAATTTTTTGGGTAGTTGTATCCTTACCGGTTATTCTGGTGCCACCAATTGCTGACAGCAACATGTTGCTTTGGTCTTGGTTTTCTCCATTTTGTGGAAAGAATACCAGCGAAGCCCCCTTGTTGGCAGCCTGCTTTAATTCGTTAAGAAACCCGCTGCTGAAATTCCGCAGGTTAATCAGAAAAATTGCATTATATCCAGACAGCTCACTCACCTGTAGGTTTTTAATATTCATTATATCCATTTGAATATAATCATCGTCGCGAAACATTGCTGTAAGAAACGAGAGTCCCTGCGTAGATGAGGCATCATCTAAATAAATCGCAAGTGTTTTTAACCTGGGTTGAACAAAGTAGCTGATAAACCATTCATTGTCGTAAGTAAACGGATAGTCTGAAGTTTCAACTTTGCCATTTTGCCATCCACTGGTGTTGTTCGTATAGGTGAGTTTTGCAACCATCTCATTTTGTGCACTAATCGAAAAACTCGTAATCGACTTTATTGAATCGTTGATGTAAAGTTTCAGTGGCAGGTTTTGAAAATCCTGATCAGAGCTGTTCCTTATTTTTACAAATAACTCTTCTTCCTGCTTTAGCCCATGTGCAGGCACTTCTACCCAACACGAATCGATAAAAAGATTGGCAGAAGGGTTAGGTACCAAAGGGATAAAACATGTAAGGGTATTTTTATCGTCGAAATATTGAATATCGGTTATACTACGCTGAAAGTCGGAAATAAAATAGATGGTTTTATCTGTTTTTGCATCTGCATCAACTTTTCTGAGGGAAAAGCGGTTGGCAATAACCGAAAGGGGGACTACAATGGGCGATGTGCCGATTTCGGCAATCTGTTGTACAAACTGCTCGCGGTTCATCAGGTTTTGATGCTTAGGGTTCAGGTCGTTGGTAAAAAGCTGAAATTTGGTGCCGGGTGGATAAGCCATGCCAATTTTTATTGCTTTGGTTTTAGCTGCTTCCAAAAGCTGGCTCTTTTCTGATAACGCATTCATGCTAAATGAATTGTCGATATAAACAGCAACCAGTTGACGCGGTTGTTTTTTTATTTCCCGGCTGGATGGAATATAAGGTTGAGAAAATGCAAATACCAGCATGGTAAGCGTGAGTAACCTGGCGATGAGCATAAGCAATTGCTTTAACCTCGATTCCTTTTTCGACTCTTTTTTTATGTCTTTTAGAAAATTTACATTACTGAAATACAGTGTTTTAAACCTTCTGAAACTAAAAAGATGAATGATGATGGGAATGGCAAGGGTGAATAGCGCAAATAAAAATGTAGGATGCAGAAATTTCATGGCTGGTTCCGGTTAACTATTCGTTCTTAAAAATGGCAATTACTTTTTCACCTTTTGCATTCACAAATCCGCGGAACATTCCGCCGGTGTTAAATTCCATGGCTATGTTTCCTTTGTTATCGACACCTATAACACCCCCGGATCCCCGAAGTTCATCAAGTTTGTTTAATTCTTCGCGGCAGGCTTCAACAATATTCAGGTTATTGTATTCCATAAGTGCAGAAACATCGCGGGCAAATGCTAGCCTTATGAAGAATTCGCCATGTCCGGTACACGAAACAGCGCACGTACGGTTGTTAGCATAGGTACCAGCACCAATAAGCGGACTATCGCCAATGCGTCCAAATTTTTTATTGGTCATTCCGCCTGTTGAAGTACCGGCACAAAGATTTCCGTAAATATCGAGTACTACGCATCCTACGGTGCCAATATTGTCTCCCGCATTTCGTGTACGTTCCTTTTTCTTCAGTTCTTTTAAAGATTTATGCCTTTTTGGGGTGCGAAAGTAGCGGTTTGAAACCATTTTTAACCCCTGTTGCCTTGCAAATTCGGAGGCACCCTTGCCACTAAGGAGCACATGGTCAGAGTTTTGCATGACTTCTCGTGCAGCAGTAATCGGGTTTCTAATATGCCGGGCTCCTGCCACAGCGCCGGCGTTCAGCGATTCTCCATCCATTATGGATGCGTCGAGTTCTATCTTGCCATTGTGGGTAAAAACGGCACCTTTGCCAGCATTAAATAGGGGAGAATCTTCCAGAACATTGATGACTTTTACCACAATATCAGTAGCTGTTGATCCTTCCTTTGCCATTTTTTCACCCAGCAAAAGCGCTTCGTTGAGCTTTGAAAGGTATTGTTGTTGCTGTACATTATTCATTTTATCTTTTGACATAACCCCGGCGCCACCATGCACAACAACTGTGAAATTTTGCTGGGCAGACAGGTTAAATACGGGCAATACCAGTAAAATGAATGCAATTAACCTATTAAATACCATTATCGATTTTTTCTGACCTGCAAAAATGAAATATAAATGTGAGGATATAAAATTTTTGGTTTTATTTTTTTAGATACAGGCACTTCGCCAATAAGTATTTTTTGTAGTAACCCTGTTTATTTAGATGCATATTTTTTATTAGCATTTGATTTTTCAGTTGATTAAAATGGCTTTTAGGGGGTTAAAGTTTTTATGATTTCAGCTTTGGTTCAACAATTTTAATATAGTTTTTATACTTTTGCTTTTATAACTTCGTTTTTATAAAAAATGTTTTTGGGTTTCATTCCATACCATTAGGTAAAATTGGAAAACAATTAAATTATTTATAATGAAAAAATTAGTGTTACTAATGGTTGCCTTATTGTTTTTGACAACAGCACAGGCGCAAACAAAATGGAATTTGGGAGTAAAGGCCGGGGCAAACTTCTCTAAAATGAGTTTTAATGTAGGTGATTATACCTCTGATGCTATTACAAAAATGCATGTCGGAGCGTTTATGCGTGCCAATTGGGGACGGATTTTCTTGCAGCCCGAAGTTTATTTTAGTGGAAAAGGCGGCGATATTAAGGAAGCCGTGGTGTCGGCAAAAACGTCATTTGATTTCAGTTCGGTTGACGTACCTCTTTTGGTAGGGCTTAAACCTTTTGGAGGAGAGAATTTTAACCTTCATATTATTGGTGGTCCTGTTTTAAGTAAGGTTACCCTGAAAAATATTACTACAATAAAAGACTACGATAAAAAATTCTTTGAAAAATATTACTTCGCAGTTCAATATGGCTTGGGTGTCGATTTTATGGCCTTTACCCTTGATGCTCGTATTGAAGACTCTTTGAATAAAGTCTATTCCCAATCAAACATAAATGGAACTTATAAAGTTTTTATGCTGTCGTTGGGGGTTAAGATATTGTAAATCAGTTTAATGTAAGATGAATAGGCGCTTTTTATAAGCGCCTTTTTTTATTCACTCTTTGGTTTTGCTGAAAAACAAGCATGTTTAAATACTTCTCAAATAGAAGTTCTTATTGAAAAATAATTAAGTTTCTTTTATTGGCGACAGTTGGTTGGTCGTTTATTCCAAATTTGCAGTAGTACTTTCCTCCAGAATTGATAAACTGTTTGGCCCAACATTGAATAGCAGGTCGAGAATGCTAAGGTTAGGGGAGAAACCAAATCTTTCAGAAAATACCTGGGTATAAGGCACAGGGTGAAATTCAGGGTCGATAATGGTTTTGTTCTTTGGTGAAATTGTTTCCCGGTAGTTTACGCAACTTAACGGAATGTTTTCGAAATCGCTGGTTAATAAAAAATTTGTTTCAATCTCCAGAATATCACAAATGGTATGAAGAATTTCCATATTGTATTCGAAAAGATATTTCCATTTTTTATTGAAAAATGGCATTATCTCATCCTGATAATATTCAAAAAAAGGAGATGAGTTATAGGCTGAAAAAATTGTTCTCCAGTGGTTACGCTGCCATTGTGTATCATACGAAATTTTGAGCTTGCTAACAGGAATTTTTGAACCACGGCCACTAACCACCGGAATTACAAGTGGAATTAAACCGTTACCTCCCATAATTACACACCTGTTACGGTAGGTTTGTTTTGTAAAATGTTCGAACTGCTCAATATAAACCTGATTTGCTGAAACGAGTTTGGTGAAATATTGTATTGGTGCAAAATAGGCGGTGGAAAGTAAGTACAATTTATTTTCGAAGGTATTCATATGCAAATTTGCAGATAGTCATTCATTTTTTAAGCTCATATACTTGCAAAGTTATCATTATCAGTAAGATATCTTTGTATGCCTTGTTTGGCTATATTGCTTATGGATTTAAATTTACTATTTATTCAAAAGAAAATTAAATGCTTGTTTTACAAAATAATAAAAACCGGCTTAACAGTATTTTATTGAATAAATATTTTGACACTAATTATTTCACCTGAAACATTAGTACTTTTTAGAAAGTACACACCGGGAGGCAAATGAGATATATCTATTTGCGTGATTTTTTTATAGTTATGCAAATCAGTAGAAACCATTGTTCCCAAAGCATTGAATAACTCTGTTTTTATCAGTTCAGATTCTGAGAGTATATTAATTTTACTGGTTGCAGGATTTGGATAAACTTTTATTGATTCAGTATTTGCAATAATATTACTGCCAGTTTCCGAACAGGTGCCTATCATGTTATTATCAAGCCATTGCAAGCGTGTTGTAATCCAGTTTTTTAGTTTCTCCACTTCACCTTCGTAGGTAACAGGTTGTTCATCAACTTCCGGGGCACCAACATTTCTCCCAAGTATCTGATATTTACCGAAATGCCTCGTTTGAGCATTGCCCACAACATTGTACAATGAATCGATTATAGAAAAGATATTTTCATTGCTTAGTTCATTTTCTCTTGAATCGAAATAGCGACAATTTGCCTTGTTTCTAAAATTATCATCATAAAACAGCCTGACCATCCAGCCAGGAGATTTTACCCAGGGATTACAATCGTTAACTTTATAAGACCAACCGGATCCGTCTGTGGCTTTGAAAATGTAACATTCGTTAATATTTTTCCATGCCCAGTCAAAATCCCATACAGGTCCGGCTACAATTTTACCGTTTTTGTCTTTATGGAAATAACGGCTTTTTTTAAATCCATCGTTATTTCTTGAAACTTCACTAACCAAAAAATAGTCTATAAAACTCTCAACATCAATATAATTTGGATAGCCGGTGTTATTGTCTTTAAAATATGTACTGTAGAGTGCCTCTTCAAAAGAAGTTACATAATCTTTAATATAATTTTTTTGTTCCGGTTGTAATTTATCCCAGTCGGGGTCGTGATAAATAAAATGGACATCAAAATCAAGATGGTTAATCGGGTGGTATGGTGACAGCCAGCTATCGTTACTGGTCCAATAGTCAATTTTAAAAATATAACCTCCTGTAAGTTCCTCTCCTTCAATGTCTTTCTTTTTTAGTTTTGCTATGTCAATACGGTTCTTATCACGTTTTATTTTTTCTGTAAACACATATATACCTTTGTATTCGTTATTAATAATTACTTCAACGAGCTTTGCCCTTGGTGCATAATGGCCGAGTTTCCGGAACAATTCATACCCTAGAATATTTCGCATGAATGATTTATCGTTGTAGTTTGAAAGCAAAATCCAATCGTTTTCCTCAGGTAACCCGAGCAGTGAAACATTAAGGTTTTGCCCCGTTTCGTCTCTGGTTTCAAAAAGATAAGGCTTTTGCGGATACGACTGAGAAGAACTTCCCCGTAGTTCTATTCCAATTATGCCATCGTAGCCATTTGCCTCATCTGTAACCCGGTTTTCTTTATCTTTATTATCAATTATTTTTAGCTTGGCGGTAATTTTGGGTTCGTCAACTATTGTTTGTCCTTCTGTATCAATAATGAACAGTGGTAAATCAGTTGAAAAGTCGGTTATGCTTTGGCAATTTACGTTTTTGCATAAAACCAGAGTAATAAAACCGGTTATTACCAGGAATGTATAAATTGACTTGTGCATTTTTATTGCCTATTCTTACTTTCTGCTTACGATCATTTTTATTCTAAAAGTTCTATTATTATTATTTAAAATAATAAAATAAGATCCTGGATGTAAAGATTCTACGCTGAATTTATAATCTGAACCAGTTGTTTTAAAAACTCCGTTCTTTACCATTGCTCCAGTTAACGAATATAAAGAATATTTCCAAACTGCATTTTTACCACTGAGGGGAAGGTCGATCATAATGTAGTTAGATGCAGGAACAGGGTAAGCCTTAATTTCATTTATGGCAATTTCATTTAATCCTGAACTATTATTCTGTATACATCCATTTACATCAATTTCTGCTACCGATGTAAACGAATTGCCATTTATTTCTGAAAGAGACCGGAGTTTAATATATTTTCCGGATTTTGGCTCAAAGCTAATTTTCTTTTCTATAGCATCATTGTCAAATTCACCGCTGGCAACAGGGTATCCCCACCCAATTTTGCTGTTTGATACAAAAAATTCATATTTTTTGATTCGTCCATTTGGGCTATCCTGCCGGGGCAAATAGGTAAAACTGCTTAAAAGGTATTCCCTGTCAAGTTCAATTTTTATTTCGTGAGGTTGGCCGGGTTCGTTTAAATACCATTCGGTATGCCATATTGTGGAAATGTCGTTATCAAATGCGTTGGTTGCTTTTCCATCTTCGCCGTTGATTTCTTCACTGTCTGCACCAATAAGCTTCCACAGTGTTTTGTCTAGTTGCCCGGGATTATTACAATTAAGCACAGATGGGCACTCTGAGGCACTAATCATTTTTTCAATATTTTTCGTAAATGATTTTCCATTTTGCTCAATAGTTAATGAAACCGAATAGTCGCCGGGCTCGCCAAGCACTACCTTGGGGTTTCGCGCATTGGCATCGCTTAAATAAGTTGGTTGTGGCGAAATCTCCCAAAGCCAACTGGCACCAGAGTGGTTTAATATCGAATGGTCATCAAATATGATGGTATCTTCAGCACAATCGAAATGCTTTTTTTCCACCCATGGGTTCACCAAAGGCAAAAAAGCTGTGTCTGCCATTGTTGCTTCCCAAACTCCGGCATTGCCGGCCACACGTATTTTTGCATCGCGGTAAAATGGCAGGGCAATGTTAACCGACATTCCGGCAGGGTATCCGTATCCAAATTCGTTCCAGTATGGTTGCCCTTCACTACGATAGTAAACTCTTGCCTGCTTACCTTTTTTGTTAGTAGTAAAAAGATAAACCAGATCTTTTCCATTAGAGGCAGGTTGAACAACGATACATTTTGTGTATTCATCAAGGCCAACAGTCCAGTCTTCCCAAGTGTCGCCGCCATTGTCTGATTTGAATATTTTACCTTTATCGGCCGACCATGCACCATTCGACAGGCAGGCATAAATTTTATTTTCGTCAAACGGAGAAATAGCAAAAAACAGTTTCCCATTCCATTCATGGGTTCCGTAACTGCCATTAGTTAATGAGGGCTTATGTACCCAGGTAATGCCGCCATCATCACTTCTGTATAGTCCTTTTCCAACTACGTCAGCATAAATTACATCAGGGTTGCTATATGCCATTTGGAGGTAACGTACCCTATTGGGGAATTGATACAAGAGGTCGAACGTTTCACCTGTGTCGGTGGTTTTCCAAAAGCCATTACCCTCGGCAAGGAACATTGTACCGTAATAATTCGGATGGTGCAACAAATTGCTCCTTCTTGCTCCGTATTCGTCCATATTAGGGAATTTGCTGAAAATAAACCGGCCTTCCTCCACTTCCGTTGCATTTTTAGGCAGAATCCAGCCGTTTCCAAGATCATTAAAAGCTACATGCCGGCTTTTTCCCTGGATTACCCAACCTGTTGGCGACTCTGCTCCTCCCATTCGAAGAGATTTTTGCCCATAAAAATCGGCAATTGCCGTGTTTCCGTTATGGTAGCGTCCACCAACGATAAGATCTTCGTTCCATCCCTGGTCAAAGCCCCACATATCAGAACCCATTATTCCCTTAGTTCTCGAAGAATAATTTGTAATTTCAGAAAAATAGTCGGTGGAATAGTTCATGCCCCCATCTGTAGCTACCCATATTTTTCCATCTGGGAGTATTCTCATGTCTTGTATATCCGGGTGAATAGGAAAATCACCACCGTAACCGCCAACTTTGGAGAAATTTTGTGCGCCATCAATAGACTTCCAAAGGACGCATGTTCCCCAAAAAACTATATTTTCATCATTAGGCGAAACTTCTAATACCAGGTCGAAGTATCCTTGTCCGACAGTAAAACCTCCGAGTCCTCCTATAGAATTGGGTTCACCTTTTTTTGTCAGTTGCCATGAAAAGCTTTCGCCGTTTGCCGTACCTTTTAAAATAAAGGGAACTCCCTCGCCATTATCATTGGCCAGCATGGTACAATAAATAGTGTTGCTATTTGCATGGGTAACTGCCAAAAGCCCTCCCGATGATTCAGTATAAATTTCAGAAAAATCAGGATCTTTTTTGAATGTATCTCCAAAATCGTTCGAAACGATTAAGCGGTACATTCCAGAAATATTTTTGGTTAAGGCATAAATTATCGAGTCATTTTCTACGTTAAATTCCACATCGTAAACAGGGGCACTCCATTTCTTTTCCCAATCAATTCCATCATTTCTGCTGATATACAATCCATTATCAGCAGAAGCAATTACAGTTTTGTTATTTAGCCTGCTTATTTTGATGTGGTTGGCACTAAAATTATTGTTAGCATCTAACAACGGCAACCAGCTATCACCTCCATTTGTGCTTTTATGTATCTGGTTTCCTGCCGAAGCATAAATAATTTGTTCATTTTCCGGATGTATTGCTAAAGAAAGTATTCCACCTCCAAATGGATAGTCTTTTCCAACAAAGTGCCAGTTTTGCCCATTGTCAGTAGTTTTGTTTATAAATCCGGTTTCGGTGCCACAGTACAGGATATTGCTATTTGTATGGGCAATATCAAACGAATAAACGTTAGCTTGCCAGGGACACTGAGCCGGATCGCCGTTATTATCGTAACGGTCATTTGGGAAGTCTTCTTCATTTTTCCAAAAAGTCTCTTTGGGGCCAATAAATCTCCACTCAGGTTGCAGCAAAGTTGTCGACTTTTGCATTTTCCTGGTATTTTGTTGTCTTTCGAGAAGGTTATTAAATATTTTGTTTTTATCGGGTAAAACAATGGTTCCATCAGACTTTACATAAGGAAGAACTGCCTTTCTCCACATTTTATAGTAACGGGAAGCAGGTGTTTTTTTTATTGTTGCTGTTTTTTCCCATGCATTAAAACGGTTTTCAATTTCGTAAAAATTAACCGGGTACTGATAGAGCATGCTTTCCCACCCGGAGTTTTGTTTGACAAAGGTTGGTTTTTCAATTTTATTGATACCGGGTAAGTTATCATAAGGCGTGAGCCTATTTTGTGCTTGTAAGTATATTACAGAGAACAAGAAGGCCAATAATGAAAAAATGAATCTTTTGCTATTCATTATTATTGATTTGTAAGAAGCAAGTTTTTTCGGTTATTTATTGCTTCTTGTTGTAAGGCTTAAAAAAAGAATACCCGTTTTTTAACGGGTATTCTTTGTAACAAATTTTTAACTATTCAACGATACTTCCGTAAACATAAATTTCTGCTAGAAAAGCGTAATGGTCTGGCCCTTCTGTTGCTTCGTATTTAAAGTACCTTGCTTCTGGCAGAAAACTTAGTGAGTACATTTGACCATCATTTATTTGAGAGTTAAAATCAAATTCACCCTGATCAACAAAATTTTCTCCATCGTTGCTTGTATATATTTTAAATTTGGTTTGGCCGTTTCCATTATTTTGACGCCTGAAACACTCAAGAGCCATTATACGCACTGTATTTTTCATATCAACAATAAAATAGTGCGGATATCCGGGTTGTGCACCGGACCATTGTGAATGCCAAAAAGTTCCCAGATCATCGTCTATAGCAGCTGCTGCAAGTCCCTGAATGGGTGGCCCCCAATTTGATTCTGCAGGTTCCTCACTTGAAAATCCGGTGATTTCCCATTCAGATTTGTTAATATTACTTGCAACCTGGCCATAAACGTTTAATTCAGCAAGGAAAGCAAAATGGTTTGGACCCTCAGTTGCAACATATTTTACGTATTTTGCCAATGGCAGGCTTGGTAGATCATACGATTGGCTCTCAGCATTCGGGTCGTAATTAAAACTACCCTGCAACGTGAAATTCACACCGTCCAAACTTGTATGTATCTCAAATTTTGTTGGGCCTCGTGAATCGCCAGATCTTCTAAATGCTTCTATTTTATTAATTTTTACAACATCTTTCATGTCGAAAGTAAAATAGTGCGGATATCCGGGTTGTCCTCCTGACCACTGTGAATGCCAGAAAGTGCCAACATCTCCATCGATAGCTGCTGAAGCCAATCCATTTGGAGCACCTTCAGCCGGCTCTTCCGTAGAGAAGTCAACGATTTCCCAGTTGGTTTTATCAATTGCTACGCCATCGAATTTAATGAACATAGGTAGCATGGCACTATTTTCGCCAGATTTGAATGTATCAACAGCATTAGCTTCAGGAATATAGGAAGAGTAGTATTTCATTTCGCTCTCCGACAACCAGTCTTTTATTATTGTTACATCATCACCAGCTGGAACACTAAGGGTGACTTGATCCCCAGCTCCATTATAATACATAATTTCAGTGCCCGTATAGTTGTCGCCTGGTGTTCCCCACGTAACGATTAATGAGTCAGTTGTTCCTCCACCTTCAATATTCAATAGCGGCCTGTTAGTAAGACTTGATTCAAACTTTGTGGCATATGCCGAGCCTGTAACCTGGTCTTTTATCGATCTGTTGCCGTAAGAGTCGATGGTATAAACTTTAAAAATATATGAACGTTCTTCAAGATTGGGAATAACAACTTCGATAGAATCAAGTGGTACCTTGGGTGAGATGTCAACTGTTTGTGATCCGGCGCCATCGTCCCATTCCACAATGCATTTTTTTACATTAACAGCATTTACCAGGTAATATTTTACAACAACCCTGTTTTTACCGCCCAATGCTTGTGTTAATAAAGGCCGGGGTGCATAAATAATATCACCATCGGCTAAATATTTACTGTGAATATCTTCCATCTTTTGGCAGCCGCTGAAAGCAAGCACCAGTCCAAAAAGAAAGGAATAAAGTAATATGGATTTTTTCATGATCTTGTTATTTATTATTCTTCAATAACTTGTCCGTAAAAAGTTATTTCAGCAAAATGAGAAAAACCTGTTAAACCCCATGTTTCATTAATTACGAAACGTATATACCTAACTGGTGGGTCTTCAAGTGTAAATGAGTATTCGTCACCTGTTGCAAAATGCTCCTGGTCTTCTGCTGCTGTACCACCTTCTAAAGATGGTCTTATAGCAACACATCCATTTTCAGGTGCCACGCGTAAAGGATACCATGCATCGAAGCTGCCGTCTTGCGAAGGTTCTTCCCGGATGCCCCATATGTCCATTAGACGCGGATTTCCGTGACGATAAAAGAATGTCTGGCGCTGAATTACATTTACACGGCTCAGTTTAGCTACTACTCCCAAGTCGATAGTTAGATACTGTGGCCATCCTGTACCTGCCCAGGTGTGGTTAAAAGTAACGGGGTTGTCATCATAGGCATATTCGTAACGACCTTCCCAAGCACTCCAGTCCTGATCGTTGTCCAGTACAATTTTATTGAACTTTGTTTTATCAAGTTTTTGTTCAAAAAGCGGGGTTGTGGTTATTTTTGCTGTATCGGAATAATTATCCCACCGGTCACGGAGCAATATACCAAATTGTTTCTCTTCCGGGTCGAAGCCTCTAATGGTGTATTGGCCATCGGTAATACCGGAATAAATTGTTTCAACTTCTGATAGTTTTCCTGTTGAATCTTCGGCAAGTATTAAAAATGCCAATGGGGCATTATTCTCATTTTTCCAACGATATAAAACTCCTCCAAAATCGGGAATCATTTCTATGGTTGCTTTAACCACATCAACATTAGGTTGTTCTGGATTAACTTTTACCGTCACTGGGGTAGAAACGTTTTCTCCTCTGTCAACGGCAAAAAGGGTTACTGTTTTTTCGTTGGTGTCTCCAAACCCTTCAACTTTCAATGAGTTCAGGTAATTTGAAGTTTTTACCTCCATTTTTTTCCCGTTGCTTAAAGTATATTCAGCTTTTACATATAGCAAGTCTTCATCTGAAGGCAACGTGTAAGATATAATAGCAGCACCGGGCATATTAACCACCTGTGGTGATGAAACAGGGCCAGGAGGTTGTGAGTCTTTAAACAACGGTTCTTTTGTATCTTCTTTACATCCGATGTTTAAAAGCAGCCCTGCTATTGCAAAAATCAATATTATTTTTTTCATCGTTTTTAAGTTTTAATAAATAAACGAAATATTACCAACCCGGGTTTTGAACCAAGTTAGCGTTTTTAATCCTTTCATCCTCACGGATAGGCCATAAATAATCTTTAAAGGTAAAGTTTGATAAATATATAGTTGTTACGTTATAAAAATTTAATCCTTTACCATTTATATCCCATCCCTGAATAGGTTTGTTCATAAGTGCTTCTGCCTCTTTCCAACGGCGAAGGTCCCAGAATCTTTGCCCTTCGAAAGCCATTTCGATTAAACGTTCCTGATGAATAATGCTTCGCATACCATCTTTGGTTTTGGGTTTGTCCGGGCTTTTCGAATATTGAGACCAACTTTCAACAACACCTTTAAGTCCTGCTCTTTCGCGCACCAGGTCGATATATTCATAGACTTCTGCATCCGGAGCTGATTTTACTTCGTTAAGTGCTTCTGCATAAAGCAAGTATACATCAGCTAAACGTATTACCGGAAAAGGGAAATCGTAGTAAGATAGCATGGTGTTGGTATTTAATGCATCATTGGGGTTGATTAGTTTTTTCATAAAATACCCGGTTGCAGAAAATTCTCCCTGATTTCTTTTAGTGGCAAGTTCTCCAGCACGTGTTTGTACGTAATAGTAAGTGGGATCTAGAAAATACGTACCTCTGTCGAAAGCTATGCTGGCATAAAAACGTGCTTCACGGTCGAAATGGAGATATGCTGTCTGTTCACCTGATCTTACATAGTCATTTTCGGCTGTTACCGCAGTTCTCAGTTTATATCGGTTGGCGTAGTCGAAGTTTCTATCTTCGTCGATAGGAACACCATTTTTACTGTAGAAGAGCTCTGCCATTCTAAGGGTTGGTGCATAAACCTGGCTTACCGGGTTAGATGAAGTAACTTGTATAAGTAATGGTACGCACATTCTCTGATACTTCTGAGAGAATGGAAAGTGTGTTGCACCCCAAATAACTTCAGGGCTTTGCCTGTCGGTAACAATAGACCTGATAATACATTCACGTTCCAATGTATCTGAAATATCACTTTTTGTCCTGTATTCATCGTACAATTTTAAGTTGGCATTATGGCAAGCTTCAATGGCTTCAAAAGCTGCATCTGCTGCTTTCTGCCATTTTTCAGGATCATAATCTGAGTTGAATAGTGCTATCCCCCGGTTGTCAACCACAGATGAATAATCTGTATTGCCGTTGAAAAGAGGACTGGCAGCAGTAGCTAATACCCTGGCTTTTATTGCTAAAGCAATTGGCCGGGTTATTCTGCCATATTCCGAAGTTTCTGAGAAAACAATATCCGGAAGGTCCAGGGCTGCTTCATCAATTAATTCAACAATATAATTTACCACATCATCTACAGGGTCGCGATAAACTTTTACTTCATCTGTATTTGTGTAAATAGGGAGGTTTTCCTTGATAATGGGTATTGGTCCGTAAGATTTAAAGAGCCAGAAATGATAATATGCTTTCAGAAATTTTACTTCAGCTATCCATCGTTTCTTTTCAAATGGCTCAATATCCGGAACTTCGTCTATTTTTTTTAGGAATATGTTACAGTCGCGAATACCCACGTACATGTTTTTACCTCGTCTTTCCCCATCCCAAAAGTTCAAATGGGGGTCTGTTTCATTTTGAAAACCCCTGGCTATGAGGGCAGAGTTAAAACTACTTCCAACAATTTCTTCGTTAAACCAGACTTCATCGCCTGCTCCAAGTCCGGGGTTTACCCACGGATCGCCGTAATTAGGTAAATAATTGTAACAGGTAGCCAGAAAATGTTCGGCAGATGAGCGGTCAACAAAGGCATCATCAATTGTGGCAACGTTTTCAGGCACTACATCCAGGTAACTGCAAGCACCTGAAAATATGATGAGTGCCATTAAAATTACTATTCTATTTATATTTTTCATTTTTAGTACTTTTAAAGTTAGAATGAAACCTGAATACCCAGGTTAACTACACGTTGAACAGGATAACCCAAACCATTTCCGCCCATTTCTGCATCCCACAATTTAAATTTACTAAAAGACAGAAGGTTGGTTCCACTCAAATAAATACGTCCATAGTCGAGGCCAATCTTTGTGAACAATGATTTTGGTATCGAATAGCCAAGTTCTGCTGATTTTAACCGCATGAATGCTCCATTTTGCATAAACCAGGTACTTTTGGCAGTATTGTTGGGCTCGGCAACGTCAGACAAACGTGGCCAAAGTGCGTAAATATTGCGGTTAGCTTCCGACCAATGACTGTCGGCATAAGCTTGTAGCAATGCGTTGTTTTTTAGATATGAACCAAAAGGGTCTCCCTTCCAAGAATGATTGATAAATGGTGCTGTAGCAGAAGCATCTATCCAAAATGAAGACCGCGCAGACCCCTGAAAGAATACAGAAAGGTCTATGTTTTTATATCCGGTAGAGAATCCGAACCCATAAACAATTTCGGGTGTAGTTGGATATCCTATCGGAACCTTGTCTAATGCAGTTATTTTATCGTCTCCGTTTATATCACGGTATTTAATATCGCCACCCATAACACTTGAGCCACCAAAACTTTGCAAAGGAGAGTTTATTACCTCTATGTCATCTACAAAAAGCCTTTCGGCTATATAACCCCATTGCTGGTGAATAGGTCGTCCAACATTCGATAGCCACGGTGTTGCACTATAATCGGGTTCTTCCACTTTTTCAAAAACTCCTTTGGCATAGGTAAAATTGCCACGCGCTGTTATCCAAGCCCCATTATCAAAGTTTTGTTGGTAATCCATCGAAATATCAATACCACGGCTTGATGCTTCTCCGATATTGGCTTTGGTGGCGGCCTGCAACCCGAAGGTAGAGAATGCCAAACGAGGCAAGAGAATGTTAGTACGGTATTCTGAATAAAGGTCAACCTGGATATCCAGTTTATCCCATAAACCCAATTCTATTCCTAAATTAGTTTTTTTAGCAGTTTCCCAGGTAATAAGGTCGTTGGCATAACGCGATATTGATACACCTGAAGTATAGTAACTTCTATCAGTACCCCAATAGTAACCCTTGCCATTGTTGTTTAAATCAACTTTTGAGAGGTAGAAAAAACGATCATCTGGATTTCCGATGGCATCGTTCCCAACAAGTCCGTATGTATATTTAAGCTTCAATTTGCTAATGGTATTTTTAACAGATTCAAAGAAGTTTTCATTAGACACATACCATGCAACACCTGCAGAGGGAAAGAACCCAAACCTTTCAGCTTTAGCAAAACGCTCTGTTCCGTTGTAACCGAAGTTAAACTCGAGGAAATACCGCGTATCATAATCGTAAGTGAAACGTCCGGAAACGCCGAGGTTTCGACTTGGTAATGACGCCTGCAAAGTAAGTTCGTTTCCTGAAAGAGATTGTCTCATTATCCCTACCAGCAAACCGCTAACGCCATGTTTTTCATTATACGTGCGGTCATACTGAAGTGCTCCCTCGGCATAAAAGGTAGAAGAAACTTTTTTTTCTCCTTTTTGATAACCTAAAGATGTTCTTCCCTGGTTAGAATTTAAAGGCCTTAATGTATATTCGTTTGTTCGTGCATTGTAATTTTCAGCGGTATAATAAAATGGAACAAAAGACCGTATTACGTCAAAATAGGCATTACGTGTAGTGTTTCCCAAAATCCTGGCTCTTAGCCCATCGGTAATAAAGGCTAAATCTTGCTTAAGTTCAATTTGTGCCAGCATCAACGATTGGCTAGACTCTTTATAACCTTTGGTTAATTCGGCATAGGGATTTATGTATTCTGCGTTGCCATAGTTACCATAAAACGTATGAGGCGTACTAGCGTGTTTTGCATCAGGCTCGTAAACCGCCGGGAAAAGCACCGGATTTGAACGTAAAATGGCTTTATACATTTCCGCACCACCCTGAATAGGACCCCGGTAATCATCGAAAGTGCCATGAACCCTTACAACAGCTTCAGTTGTTGGTGTTACATTAATATTAATATTTGAACGAATAAGATAACGTTTTAGGTTAATATTAGTGTTGAAATCGTTAGCCTTGTTAACTTTTAAAATTCCATTGTCCTGGGTTACACCACCAGCAATGTAGTAACGTGCAATTTTACCACCGCCCGACATGTTGAGGTTTAACCTTTGGTTCATTGTATAATCCTTCAAAAGAGCATCCTGCCAGTTTGTTTGTGGATAAACAATAGGATTTTTACCGGCGATAGTATTGTCAATTTTCTTTTGAGAGTAGAGGAGGAATCCAAGAGGATCACGTGTCCTTACTGCTTCGTTGTGCAATTGCATGTAGGTTATAGGGTCGGCAAACTTAATATTTTTAGTAGGTTGCGACATGGAGTTTTCAAACCGGATATTAACTTTTGCTTTACCCTCCTTTCCTTCTTTGGTGGTTACAAGTATAACCCCATTTGCGCCTCTTGCTCCATAAAGTGCTGTAGCAGTGGCGTCTTTCATAATTGAAAAAGCAGCAATGTCATCCGGGTGTAATCTGGATAAATCTGTGGCGGAAAGCTCTATCCCGTCTATAAGTATTAAAGGGTCTTTTTTATAACCAAAAGTTGTAACACCACGAATAAAAAATTCAGCATTGTCTTGCCCTGGTTCCCCACTTCGTTGGTAGGAAATTACACCTGACATACGGCCGGCAAGAGCTGTTGTTAGGTTGCTTGCCGGAACCCTCAACTCTTCGGGTTTAACTGTTTCTATTGAAGCCAAAACGCTTTCTTTTTTTTGCTTTGCAAATGCAACAACTGTTACATTGTCAAGTTCCTCTGCTTTTGCCTTCATTTTAACATTAAACTTTGTTTGGTTACCCACGTCAATTATCTGGCTTTCCATACCAATAAATGAAATCACCAATTTGTCGTTTGGCGAGGCATCAATCGAAAATGTTCCGTCTACATCGGTGATTACACCTCTCGTGGTACCAACAATGGTAATCGTTGCACCCGGTAAGGGTGCTCCGTCCTGATCTACTATAGTCCCTGTGACTTTTTTTGATTGAAGTGCTGTCCCTGGAAAAGCTTCAGCATAAAAAGTCCCAAAAGAGAAATACAACATCAGGAATAAACCAAATCCGGATATCCAGTTTGGTTTTAACAGCTTCGTAAATAAAATGAAGCCACAATGTAAAATGTGTCTCATCATAAGGTTGTATTTAATTAGTTAGAAAAAAGTACAGATACTAATTTGCTTCAACAAAGCATGTCAATTAATACCCGTAACATAATTTATAAACTCAATAATATAAAATATTGTAATTAATTTGATCACAAAAGAAGATGCAATTTTTTTTAAAAAAAATGATTTTTTTCCAATGTTTGGCAAGAATCTTAAAAAAATCAAAAAGTTTTTTGTCTGAAATTAATAAATTTGATATTTCTCCGAAGTATGTTTATTGTGTTAATTTGTTAAATATTAGCTCTTAAGAAAAATATTTAATGGGAAATTCTCATTCGTTTATAATCATTCGCTTATGCGTGAAAGATTTTCTCATGGTCGTTTCATTCGAATAGAACTAAAATTTTTTTGAACCTGTAGATTGGAGATTCATAGGAGTTTACTTGAAGATTCTCCTTTGTTTTTTTTTCAAAATGAAAAATTATTCGTCGCTCATTTCCAGCCCTTCGTGTTTGTCAACAGGTGTTGCGACATTAGATGGTGATTTAGGTTCAGTTTTCAACTGCCTCGTTTGCAATTCTTTGTTAAGTTTTGTCAATTGTTTGTTTTCTCGTTTTACCCGCCATATACGCGGATAAAAGAAAATTAAACCAACGAGGTAACCTAAAATTATACATCCCATCAAAATAAAAGCCAACGGGGCGTCCGGAAATTCCCAAAAGAGAAAATGTACGGTTAACACGGTTGCATTTTGCACTGTAAAAATAATCAGCAAAACTGCCAGAATAAGGAGCAAAATAATTAAAGCCGTCATAATTCTTTGTTTTAAACCCAAATCTACAATTAATATCCCATAAAGTAGAATTATACCCTATTATATGCTAAATTTCCCATTTCTTTTGAGCTACTTAACACATAAAATGGCATTAATGGATGCCTTTAAATATTCTTTTAGCCCTGATATTGGACGGAAACGATTTATCTTTGTTCAACGAGAGCCAAATAAATTTAGCTTTACCAACCACATGGTCTTCCGGGACGAAACCCCAATAACGTGAATCTGCAGAATTATGGCGATTATCGCCCATCATCCAGTAGTAATCCATTTTAAAAGTGTAGTCCGAAACCTGTTCTCCGTTAATAAATATCTGGTCTCCGGTTACTTTCAACTCGTTGTTTTCGTAGTTGTCGATTATCCTTCGGTATAGTGGTAGGTTTTTGGTTGTGAGCTGCACTGTTGCTCCTTTTTGGGGGATAGTTATCGGGCCAAAATTATCTACATTCCAGGGGTAGTTTTCACTGGACGGGAAAATAAGGCGATCCCATTTCCCGGGTTCTTCTATTATTTCCGTTACCGAAACTACATTAGAAAACTGTTTTATTTTTTCAACATTTTCTGTTGTCAGGGGAAGCACATACTGGCGGCCTGACACAGCGCGGTCGGCAAGAGAGATGTTGAGCCTGTCGAGTGCTTTAGGGTTAATGGCAGTACCATTGGTTTTAATGAGGTATTTCATTTGTATGCCAGGTATTTTTTCCTGCGGCTTTCCATTAACAAAAAGCTGTCCTTTTTCCATTTTTATTACATCGCCCGGAATGCCAATGCACCGTTTAATATAGTTCTCTTTTTTATCTACAGGACGGGCTATTATTTCACCAAAATTTCTTTTATCATTCCAAATTCTGTCGCGGCCATAAAGCATTTTAAGTTGATAATAGCTTTGCGTTGCTTGGTTTAAGGCTACGGTATCACCTTCGGGGAAATGAAAAACAACCACATCATCGTTTTTTATGTGTGTGAACCCTTTCAGCCTTTTGTAGGGCGATTTAATCCATTCCACATATGATTTCCCGCCAATCAGGGGCATGGTGTTGTGCACAAATGGAAAAGAAAGCGGGGTATTTGGTGTTTTTGGGCCGTAGGCAGTTTTGCTTACGAACAGATAATCGCCAACAAGCAGTGATTTTTCCATAGAGGAAGTGGGTATGGTGTAGGCTTCAATAAAAAACATACGAATAAATGTAGCCGCAATTACGGCGAAAATGATAGCGTCTATCCACTCCACAATTTTGGTTTGCTTGCCGTTGGGCGGATTTTTTTTCTTCCAGAATGCCCAGTGTACTTTTTGGGTAATATAAATATCAAAAATAACGGCCAATCCTATCAGCCACCAATAATTGCCCAGCCAGATTACCCACAGCAGGTATAATCCGCCAACTGTTATAAATTTGAACCATTTATTTGTTAGTAACTCCTTCATAATCATAAATATATTAAATATTCAACATGTCTTTCATCGACAGCAGACCTTTGTTTTTCATACAGTATTCGGCAGCCAAAACCGCACCCAGGGCAAATCCTTTTCGGCTTTTGGCATCGTGGGTAATTTCAATAGAATCAATATCCGAACTGTATTTAACGGTATGAATTCCCGGAACTTCACCACGCCTTTCTGATTTGATACTCAACTCTTCTTCTTTTGGTTTTTCGTTGCTTGTCCAGGCAGTTTTACGGGTTATAGCAGGTAAAATATCTTCTGCGAGGGTTATGGCTGTACCGCTGGGTGCATCCAATTTTTGGGTATGGTGCACTTCGAGTAACTCTACATCGTATTCCGGTTGCGAGGCCATTAAAGTTGCCAGTTTGCGGTTAAGCTCGAAAAACAGGTTAACGCCTATCGAAAAATTACTGCCATAAAAAAAAGTGCCATTTTGCGCAAGGCATTTTTCATGCACCTCTTTTTCCCGATGAAGCCAGCCAGTGGTGCCACTTACTACCGGAATGCCGGCAGTAAAGCAAGCAAAATAATTGTCAACAGCCGATGAGGGCGTTGTAAATTCAATGGCAACATCGCATTTGCGAAGATTGGCTGTTGTTAAATCTTCAGGATTGTTAACATCAACCTTAAGCTTGATTTGGTGGCCACGGGAAATAGCCACTTTCTCAATTTCCCTGCCCATTTTACCATAACCTATTAATGCAATGTTCATCTATTTTATTTCTGAGTTTGTAAACAGAGTGCACAAAGATAAAATATTACGGTAAATTAGTAAGATGTAAAATTATTCATTACACAGCAAAACTGTTTTTAAGAGAAAGTAATATATTTAAATACCCATACTTCTCATGTATTATAAGCAGTTTACAGTTCTATTCTCTTATTGCTTGTTTGGCATAATAGATTGAAAAAATATTTTTTTACCTGATGATTTTTTATGTTACATCGAATACAAAGCTGGTAAAACCCGATATTGAGGAACGTTTCGCAATCTGTTTGAACTTATATCATTCTGATTATCAGTATCCAATGTTTCAATAAAAAAAATATGTGTTTTTTTGGGGCTAAAATGATACTTTTGAAGAAAAAAAGTGTTTCTATTATTTGCTTATTTATTTCTTGCCCTTTTTGTATCATTTCTCTGTTCCATAATGGAATCGGTGCTGTTGTCAACACCACAATCTTATATAATTGTAAAGCAACAGGAAGGACATTCCTGGGCAAAATCATTTATAGATTTAAAGGATAATATAGATAAGCCGTTGTCGGCAATTCTTTCGTTAAACACTATAGCCCATACAATTGGTGCTGCCGGTGTAGGTGCGCAGGCGGTAAAAGTTTTTGGCGAAGTTTATTTTGGTCTCGTTTCGGCTATTCTTACCATTTTAATACTTATTGTAACCGAAATTATACCCAAAACAATTGGAGCCAGGTATAACCGTAACCTTGCAGGTTTTACCGTAAAAACTATCCGCATAGCCATGTTTATAACCTATCCACTGGTGTTGCTATCGGCAGTTATAACAAGGTGGCTTTCTAAAAACCACGAAGAGGTGCTTACCAGCCGGGAAGAGATTGCGGCGATGACGAAAGTAGGAGAACAAGAGGGCATTTTAACCCCCCAAGAGCAGAAAATTCTGCATAACGTATTGTTACTGAAAAATGTAAAAGTAACAGATGTGATGACACCCAGGGTTGTGCTTGCCATGGCCGATGAGAACATTACTCTAAAAGAATTTCTGGAGAATAAGAACTACCTTCGGTTTTCGCGTATTCCGGTTTTTGCTGAAAAGGGAGAAAATATAACCGGTTATGTTTTTCGGCAAACAGTGATGGAAAATCTTGCCGAAGACCAGCACGAAATGCAATTGAAGGATATTAAGCGGCCTATTATTATTGTTCCCAATACAATGTTTTTGTTCAATTTGTGGGAAAAGTTGCTCGAAGAAAGAGAACACATTGCACTAATTGTTGATCAATATGGCGGTGTGGATGGCATTGTTACCATGGAAGATATTTTGGAAACTTTGCTCGGGTTGGAAATTATTGATGAAAACGACACGATTACAGATATGCAAAAATATGCCCGCGAGCGTTGGAAAGAGCGTCAGGCAAAATATAATTTATTAGACAAGTTAAATTCGAAATCCTGAACTATCTATATCCACCGGATTATTCGATTTTTTCCTGGTTTTACATATTAAGTAAAGGCGTTTTTAAATTTTTTATAAATGGTTATTTTTGACTAGCAGAAATAAAGTCGATGAAAAATATTAAACTGGTGGCCACCGACCTTGATGGAACATTCCTGAGAAACGATAAAACCGTTAGTGCAGGTAACCTGGAGGCGTTAGGAAAACTTGGTGAGCAGCATATTGTACGTGTGGCAGCAACGGGGCGCAACATGCGAAAAGTGCGTGAAGTACTCAGACAGGATATGCCTTTCGACTATATTGTTTATTCATCGGGAGCTGGAGTTGTTCATTGGGAATCGGGAAAACAGATTTTTAATCAAAACCTGAGTAGAAAATCGGTTCGTAAGCTTTTTCAGTATTTTACAGCCGGAAAACTCAATTTTCATGCCTTTTTCCCAACACCCGACAACCATAAAAACTGGTTTTACAGAGGTGAAAATGCTTGCGAGGAATTTGAACGATATTTCAGGTTTAACAACTACAAAGCATATCCGCTTGATATTAATAATTTGCCCGATACTGAAATGTGCCAGTTTCTTTTTATAATACCCGAAGATGAAGCACTTTTTTCAAGAACAAAAGCCGATATTGAAAAGTTATGCGGTGACATACGGGTTATACGTGCGTCTTCGCCAATTACAGATGATTATATCTGGATCGAAATATTTCACCGATCTGTTTCAAAGGGTAATGGTATCAAAAAAATTTGTGATATGTTGAATATCTCAAAAGAGAATACCGTGGGAATAGGAAACGATTATAACGATTTCGACCTTTTGGAATACACCCGTTACTCTTTTTTAACCCAAAATGCTCCATCAGAAATCCGAAGTGCTTACCCCAATGCACCTTCAAACGAAGAAGATGCTTTTGCATGGACCTGGCAACAAATTCAAAATGAATGTAATGTTTAGCTGTTTTTTATTACTTGTTTAATAAATAAAAATGAAAAGAATGAGAATTATATTAGTTACTTTTTTGTTGTTACTATCCTTAATAGTACCAGCACAAAATGTCGGTAATCCCGACGATCTGTTACCGAAAGACCCGAAAGTGAGTACAGGTGTACTGGACAATGGTTTAACTTATTATGTCAGGTCAAACGATAATCCCCAAAATCGTGCAGAACTGATGATGGTATTAAGTTCCGGTTCGGTTAACGAAGACGAAGACCAACGCGGCCTGGCTCACTTTTGCGAGCACATGTCATTTAACGGAACGAAAAATTTTCCGAAACATGAACTGGTTAATTACTTTGAGTCTATAGGAATGGAGTTCGGCCCGGAAATAAATGCTTTTACAAGTTTCGACGAAACCGTTTACATGCTGAAAGTTCCTTTGGACGATCCGGAATATATTGAAAAAGGACTTCAGGTTTTATATGACTGGGCAAGCCAGAATACCGATTCTGATGAGGAGATTGATAATGAACGTGGCATTATACATGAAGAGTGGCGCCTTGGCAGGAGTGCACAGAACCGTATGCAGCAAAAGTGGTTGCCTGTTTTTTTACATAATTCACGTTATGCCGAACGATTGCCCATTGGTAAAATGGAAATTGTGGATAACTGTCCGCCAGATGCTCTGCGGCGCTATCGTGCCGACTGGTATAGGCCCGACCTTCAGGCTGTAATCGTGGTTGGCGACTTTGACCAGCAGGAAATGGTGGAAAAGGTAAAAGAAAAATTTTCATCTATACCCGTTGCAAAGAATCCTCGCAAAAAAATAAATTATGATATTCCTGACCATAAAGAAACATTGGTTAGTATTACTACCGACAAAGAAGCACAATACCCCATTGCTTTCGTATTTTATAAACACCCGCTTAAAATATCTAAAACGCTTGGCGATTACCGTGAATCTATAAAGCATTCACTTTATAATGGCATGATTAATAATAGGTTGAGGGAGAAGGTGCAATTGGCTGAACCACCTTTTTTAATGGCACGGTCCTCTTTTTCAACCATGTTTGGACCTAGAAGCGTTTACCAGTCGGTGGCTGTTACGCAAAACGGAAAAATTGATGAGGGGTTAAAAGCAGTCTTGCTTGAAAACGAACGTGTGTTGAAATTCGGATTCACAGAAACGGAATTGGAAAGGCAGAAAACGGCATTGCTCAATAACATTGAAAAAATGTACAACGAGCGTAATAACCGGAAATCGATCAATTATGCACGGGAATACCAGCGTAATTTTCTAATGACCAAAGAGCCCTTTCCCGGTATTGAGAAGGAATATGAGTATTATAAAAACTTTTTACCGGGTATCACCCTCGAAGAAGTGAATGCACTTGCCAAAAAATGGATAACTCCCGAAAACAGGGTAGTTGTTATTACGGCTCCGGAAATTGAAGGTGTAAGCGTTCCCGGTGAAGAAGCGGTGAGGGCGTTGCTCGAAGAGGTGAAAAGTGTTGAAATAGAGCCTTATGAAGATGCAGTTGCCAATGTTCCTTTGGTAGAATATGAACCTGTTGGCAGCAAAGTAGCTTCAGAAAAGTCGTTGGAAAAAGTAGATGCAGTAGAATGGACCCTTGAAAACGGATCAAGGGTAGTTATTAAACCGACTGATTTTAAAGACGATGAAATACTTTTCAGCGCCTGGAGCCCCGGAGGAAGTTCATTATATGAAGTAAACGATGTGGTATCCGTCGATTTTACAACAGCTGTCATGAAGCAAAGCGGTATTGCCGATTTCGATAAAGTTACCCTGGATAAAATGTTGTCTAATAAAGTGTTCCATATCTCCCCATATATTAGTGAGTTACGCGAAGGTTTCAGCGGGAGTTCTTCTGTTAAAGATGTTGAAACGCTTTTGCAAATGCTGTACCTCTATTTTACCAGCCCTCGTTTCGACCAAAACAGTTTTCAATCGTTGATGACACGTTACAGTGGCATGCTCGAAAATAAAAATGCATCGCCCGAAGCTGCTTTGCGTGATACTTTTCAGGTTACTGTTTCCAACTACAACAAAAGGGAAAGGCCGCTTACGGTTGATATGCTCTCCGAAGCCAATTTCGACCGCATAAGGGAAATTGGTACCGAGCGATTCAAAAATGCCTCCGATTTTGTTTTCTTTTTTGTTGGAAATATTGATGTTGATGCATTCAAGCCGCTGGTAGAGAAATATATAGGAGGAATTCCATCGGTAGAAGAGAAAGAAAACTGGATTGACCGCGAAGTTGAAGAACCCGATGGTGTGATTGAGAAAATTGTTAAAAAAGGCCAGGAGGATAAAAGTATCCAGTTAATTAAGTTTCATGGAGATTTTGATTATAATTCGCAGAATAACATTGAAATTGACGCTATTGGCCGTATTTTAAGTACACGTTTGCTTGAAGTAATTCGGGAAGATAAAAGCAGTGTTTATTCTATCAATGCTAACCCGTCAACGGAGAAATATCCCGAGCCTGAATATTCAGTAACAATTGCTTACGGTACTTCTCCTGATAAGTTGGATGAGTTGAAAAAAGCTGTTTTTGACATAATTACAGATTTCGCGAAAAATGGCCCAACAGCAGACGAGCTCCATAAAGCCAAAGAGAAGATGTTGCGCGAACGGGAAACCAACCTTCGTGAAAACCGATTCTGGTTAAGTATTTTAGGCAATACTTTTTATCTTAAAGGAGGAGATTTCTCTGAATTTGGCACTTACAATAAGAACGTAGAAGCAATGACTACCGAAGGTATCCGAGGTGCTTTTAATAAATATTTCGATTTTAAAAACTATATTAGTGTAGCTTTAGAGCCGGCGGAATAGTTTTAAGAAAAAAATTATTCTTTAATGATTTTTAGCAGAGGTGTAGCATATGTTGCACCTCTGCTTTTTTCTGTTTTTGGTACAATTACCTTTTTCGTAGCCTGTATAATTTAATGAGTAGAAAAACCTCTGATAAATGCAGCAAACCACGTATATAATACCCTCAAGTTATATATTGAATAATAAAAGCAAATTTTTAGAGAGAGCTTCAAAGAGTTTTTTATGCTTTACCTTATATTTTTTCAGGTTACTTCCCGAAAATATATATAATTGAAAGCTGTTGCTGTTGGTCCAGGTCATTCCAGTCGATAATATGGAATGAAAGGTTAAACCGCCCTTTTACTTTTTCGTGGTTGATAAAATACCAGAGAACATCTGTACGCCAGTAATTTTCAGCCCGGTAAAAACGGTCACCATAGGCAAACTTGTGTGAAGCACCCAGGCTCATCACCGATTTCAGTCCGTAATTGCCATAACGCCCGTTGGCTTCGGCAAAAAAGCTATTGGCAACTAAAAACCCATCGGTAATGGTACGTTCGCGAAAAGTAGAATTCAAAATTCCGGCTTTTATTTCTCCCTGGAAAGGAGACGCAGGATTTGTCCTTATTCCTGCCTGCAATGCAAATCCGAGGTAATCTTTCAGGTGGTCACCTGAAATGTCGATTGCGGGACCGGCATCATGGAATAGCAATACATAGTTTTGCAGGAACAGGTTATTACTAAAAATTTCACCTGAAAAACCAGCCATGAAATTTTCACGTTTAACATCAGTTTGGCGGCTTACCCAGTCCACAAAACCATTTTGATACCCCCATTTCCAGCGAATTTCGCTAAATATGCCTTCAATATTTGGTCGGTAATATAAAAGTGTGTCGGTAAGCATGGCAAGCGGGAAATCAATCCTTCCCCTTCTTGGAAAAGCGCCAAAGAGAAAGTCTTTTTTTTGATCTGTATAGTGGTAATAAAGTGTCAGTTTCGGCTTGTGAAAATCAATATCGCTGCCAAACTCAAGCAGTTGGCTCAATCCGGCCATTATGCTGTGGTTGTCGTTGCTGATGCCCAACTCAAAAGCGCCGCGGCTTCCCAAAATAGTTTGCGGCATAGCGATAGGATTAAAATATTCGCGGTTATCACCAATGCCTTCAAATAAAACCTGATACTTAAAATCCTGTGCGGAGATGTAGAAAGGCAGAAAAAGGATTAGTATAATGATAAATCGGTTCACTCTTTTTTTGTTTTTGTTAAACTTTCAATTACAAAAATAAGCGAAAAACCCAGAATAGCGAGTAACACAGCCCAAAGAACCAACGAAGGTCTGCCTGAGATCTGTTCATAGGCTGAAGGTAAGATATTTTGTTCAACCAAAGGCTTAATTTCTCCGTGCCGATCGATAAAAATCTGGGTAACTTGTTTCCATGGCCAAACTTTATTAAGCGAACCAACCATAAAGCCCGCAAGCACGGCTATAGTAACATTGTGGTATTTTTTAAGCAGCCACGAAAGCACATTTGAAAAGCTAATAATTCCTGTAACGGCACCGGCAATGAAAATAAAAAGAATGCCTAATTGCAGGTTACCTACTGCATCGAGTATAAACTTGTACATACCCAGTAATACCAATATAAAGCTGCCGGAAATACCAGGTAATATCATAGCGCAAATGGCAATAGCTCCTGATAAAAATATAAACCAGTAAGTGGTATTAGCCTCTGCGGGCGTAATTTCGGTAATGGCATAGGCAACAGCAATACCGGCAATACCGGCAATGACAACAGCGGGTGTCCATTTTTGTATATGCCTCAAAATATAAATGGCAGAAGCAACTATCAATCCGAAAAAGAAAGACCAAACTAATATAGGATGATGGTCGAGCAGGTATTTTAAAAACCTTGCCAGGGATAAAACACTAATGCCTATTCCGATGAGCACGCTCAGCAGAAAATTACCGTTAATTGCTGTCCAAAATGCACATAGTTTTCCTTGCAGAAGCAATTTTAGTGATTTAATATTGATAGATTTAATCGAATTGATTAATTCTTCGTAAATCCCTGTTATAAATGCTATTGTTCCGCCAGAGACACCAGGTACCACATCGGCTGCGCCCATAGCTATACCTTTTGAAGTAAGCAAAAGGTAATTTTTTATAGTTCGCCTCATAATGAATTTGCTAACCCGGGATTTCATTCTCCCGGAAATTTGCCACAATTTTTTGTATCTTTTTACTTTTTAGTCCTTGGGGATATATTGCGAAGAAGTATTCTATTTCACCTGAGTCCTGTTCCAGAGCTTGTTTAAGTATTGAATGTGCCAGTTTCTTCTTTTTTGCAGTAAAAAGTAATCCGGCCAGGTGGTATTTTATTTCCACTGCATTATTGGTAAGTATTCCTTCCTGCAATACGCGAATCGCATTTTTCAGTTCGCTGAAAGTGGTATAGGTTTCAGCCATGGTTAGCCATATTTCACTGTTCTCAGGATCCTGTTTAACAGCCTTTTCCAGACATTTCAGTGCACTTTCCTTTTGCTTGAAATCAAGGTGAATTTTGCCTAACGTCAGCCAGTATTCAGAATTTTTATCATAGAGGTTAATGGCTTTTTCAACAAATTCAACTGCTTTCTTGTAGTTGCGGGCTACCCAATTATTCAGTCCTATGCCAAACCACCCCGTATCGTTTTTGGGGTTTATTGCTACTGCCTTCCTGTAATGTTTCTCTGACAGTGTGTGTAATTCCATATTAAGGTAACATTCTGCCAGAAAACAATTTGCATCATCGTTCTTGGGCTCAATAGCAAGAAATTCCTGGTATTTTTCTGCTGCATTTTTAAATTGGCCAAGGCTTACATAAGCGTTTCCGATGCTCATAAGCACCTGGTGAAAATTATCGTCGATAGCATAGGCAAATTCAAAAGCATTTATGGCCTTTTTATAGTGGCCAATTTTACCGTAAACAGATCCGAGGTTAAACCAAACGAAAGGGTTAAAAGGCTCAATATCGAGGTATTTGTCATAATATTTTATGCTTTCCCTGTAGTTGCCTTGCTGATCGTGGAAAAAACCAAGGTCGTGGAGTGCTTGGTCGTTTCCGGGATTGGCCTTTACCGCTTTCTCAAAATAATAAATAGCTTTACTGTAATTGCCCGTCTGCGCATAAGTTGAGCCAATCTGGTACAAAATATCGTCGAGATCTGCCCCGGCATATTTAATGGCTTCCCGATAGTAAACCAATGCTTTATGCTCGAAACCCATCAGCAGGTGTGCTGATCCTTTCAGTAAAAATATATCGGGGTTATGAGTGTCGATTTTTTCCGCTGTCTCCAGAAACTTCAGCGACTGGTTGAATTTACCTTTACTCAGCAGTATCTGAGCGTATTTTAGCTGCAATGGAATGGCATTGGGATGTATCTGTATTCCCTGAAATGCAGCAATTTCTGATGCCTGAAAATCGCCTTCGTCCATTAATTGTTCTACTATTTCCTCGAACTCCGATACATCAAAATAACGCTTTTCTCCTGAAATAAGTGAGCGTTTAAACTGATTTAAAGCGCCTGTATATTCATTCTTTCGTGGCATTTTTTCTTCTTCTCTCATAGATAAAAATCAGTCCGCGAAATTAATTATTCCCCGGTAAATACAAAATACTGTTACAAGTGTTGGTCGCGAAGCAGGTCGTTCACTGTTTTTACCGGATTGAATGTGCTTACTGGCACTTCAATAAATAACGTATTCCAGTTGCTCATGGCACCATTCCACAGGCCAGGAAGCTCCTGTGCTTTTAGTTCTTTCCCGTCTTTTGACTTTTTTGAGATGAATCCTGTTGCCGGATCGGTGAATTTTGTGAGGTTGTATTTTTCGCCTTTATAATTTTTTATTGCACATACCAGGTCCACCGGGTTAAAATGGGTAGCATGATGGGCAATGTTTTGCTGCTCAATGCTGGTTGGGTCTATCTGCACACTCTCGACAACCTGTAATGACACTGTTTCGTCAGCATTTTTAGCCCAGAATGGCCCGCCTCCCGGTTCACCTTCGTTTTTAACCATTCCGCAAACGCGCAACGGACGGTTATACTTACTTTTCAGATAATGGTATAAATGTTCTTTTTCCATATGATGCTGGCTATCTGAAGGATTAGTATTAAGTGTATTTTCCAAAAATCCGGAAGCCGAAGCTAAAAATGCTGCATCCAGTGCTACATAATCCTTCTCGTTCAATTCTTTCTGAAAAAAGTACATTTTTTCTCTTACTTTTAACAGGTATCCGGCCAGTGCCTTTTTATACTTGACTGTATCATCTTTTAAGCGGTCGGGAACAACATTGTCGATATTTTTAATAAAAATGATATCAGCAATTAGTTCATTCAGGTTTTCGATAAGTGCACCGTGCCCGCCGGGCCTGAAAAGGATAGTTCCGTCGCTTTCACGGAAAGGTTCATTTTCGGGGGTCACTGCTATGGTATCTGTTGATGCTTTTTGCTGGCTGAATGAAATATCAAAAGTTACCTGCAACTCTTTTTCATATTTATTTTTTACCAACCCGAATAGGTTAGTAAAGGCTTCTTTGTGTTCAGGTGATACGGTAAAATGAAGCCTCACTTTTCCTTCGGCATCTTTGGCATAAAGTGCGCCTTCTACCATGTGTTCTTCGAAAGGCGTTCTTTTTTCCGTGGGGTAAATATGAAATTTGAGTAATCCCTTGGGTAGTGATCCATAGTTTAAGCCTTTTGGCTCCAGCAGGTAGCCAATTATGTTTTTTTCATTATCCGGAGCACCATTCTTTTTTAATATTGCGGCCAATTCATCAGAAAAAGCAAATTTTCCCAGTTCTGCAAGAAAATGGCTAGCTGCTTTGTTAGCTTTCAGTGCTTCTTTTGCATGAGGTTGTTTTTCAATGGCCTCCAATGCTTCGTAAAGGCTTTTAAACATTCGGCTTGCAGCACCTGAGGCGGGAATAAATTTCACAACTTTTACCCCCTCTTTAACTTTCTGGTCATAAAATTTTATGCTCTCGGCAATTTCCTGTTCAGTTAACCTTATAATACCATCGCCAACAGTAGCGGCCTTTTTGATATGCAGATACGGAAAACCTGATTTAAAACGATCGATCTGGTAAACGATGTTACCATAATCACTTCCTCTTTTTTTAAATTGTTGTTTGTCTTTAGGTGAAAACATAAAGTAGATTTATATGTGATTTTAAAATTAAGAATTAGATTGGTAAAAGAGCTATAAAAGGTTGTTTTATAAACTAAAATTATCAATTATTTTTCAACATACCGGGGTCGTTGGGGCGTTAAAAGCATTTTTGCCTACCTTCGCGGCACAATAAATTTTTGCAATGGGAACCAACAACTTTTTGTGGGGACATAACCGCAGGTATAACGATCTTTCGAACTATTTCAGGAAAACATTTTCCGGAAGGGTGCAGAAAGTGTCGATTGATGCAGGTTTTACATGTCCGAACCGCGATGGATCGAAAGGGTGGGGAGGTTGTACCTATTGCAATAATAAAACCTTTAAACCTACCTATTGTAATCTCGAAAACAGCGTGACAAAACAGATTGATAAGGGAATAGCCTTTTTTACGAAGAAATACCCTTCAATGAGTTATCTGGCTTATTTTCAGGCTTATACCAGTACGTATGCCCCTTTTGAAATTCTCAAAGATTTGTATGAGGAAGCGCTGTCGTATCCCGGCATAGTAGGCCTGGTAATTTCGACACGGCCGGATGCTGTCAACGACCAATTGCTGGATTACCTTGCTGAAGTAAGCAACAAAGTTTATGTTATGGTTGAGTTTGGACTCGAATCGCATTTGGATACAACACTTAAACGTATTAACCGTGGGCACTCTTTTGCAGATTCGGCTGCTGCGCTGGAAGCTACAGCCCGCAGGGGAATTAGAAATGCGGCTCATCTTATTTTGGGCCTGCCCGGCGAAACACATGCCGAATGGCTTGAGCAGGCAAAGGTTATTTCAAAACTGCCTGTTAATAATCTTAAACTTCACCAGTTGCAAATACACAAGGGAACGGCAATGGAAAAGCAATACAGGGAAAACCCGCAATTGTTTTCGCTATTTACAGCCGATGATTATGTTGAACTTGTAGTAGATTACCTGGAATTACTGAACCCGAAAATTGTTGTTGAACGTTTTATTAGTCAGGCACCGCCTGAACTGTTGATAATGCCGCGCTGGGGCCTTAAAAATTTTGAGTTTGTGGCAAAAGTTGATAAGCGTTTAAAAGAACGTGATACATGGCAGGGACGATTATTTGCTTCAACGTGATTATATGAAAATTAAAGGATTAGTATTGATTTTCAATGGGATAGATTAATTTGTCAAGAAAATCACCATTGTCTTTAATTGTAGCTGCAATATTTGCATATTTTTCATCCCCGAAAAAAGAAGCAGCCATTAGATAATCAATTTTTAGTTTTTCCATTGCTTTATCCAGGTTTCCAGGCTGTTGGTGTTTCCACTCTTTTTTGTCTTCAATATAGGGAATCAGGCAGTCTATTGCCTGTTGAATGCTTCTGTTGTCGGCACTTTTATGCGTCCACACACCCGTATCGGTAACCTGTCCTAATCCAGAAAAATAAATGCTTTAAGATTCACCTTGTTTTCAAATTCATCAGATAAACCTGTTTCATAAATTATTTACGATTTATTTGAAATTATTTTGTGTTGTTTCAAGTATCAATACCCAGTCTTTAGGATTGTCAGCTGGCGGCACAAAAGTCTGGATAGCTTGTTTTCTTTTTAACTTAACAGGAGTTATTTTGCCGTTTACCGGATTGAACCATTTTGCCTTTTTTGCAGGTGAGTTTAATCGTCGGGTATCGATGGTAACTGGAAGTGGTTGAGGAAGATATATCATTGCATAAGTTCCGGCAATATTTTTTGTAGCCACAATTTTATTACGATAATCTTTGCCTTTACATGAAACAACCAATGCAGTATCTACAATTCGATTAAAATCGGGATAGCTTTCCATTAAATTTTTCAGGTTGTGTATTTGATAGGCACCTTTTGCCTCAAGGGCATCTTTCCAGTAGATAGCTGTGTCTCCGGTAAATATCGGAGGGTAAAGTGATTCATTCAGAAACTGCCATATGGAGTGGTGCCCATAGGTTGTTCCGCATCCTCCTGCGAACACACCCCTGTACATCCGGGCCCTCACATCGTAATCAGAAAAGAAGCCGCGGCTAGCCCTCGTCCATTTATCATCCCAGGGGTTAACAGGATGATCTTCATAGCACGGTTCCAAATCCATGGTCGGTTTTTCAGGTTTTTTGGCAAGGTCTGTCCCTATAAACTCCCATATGGGAGTAAAACGGCTGCCATGGCCACTTTGAATGCCATTCATCTTCAACCATGGTTTGTTGTGAATATATTCTGAACTTCCATAACACTGGCCTCCGGGATGATAGGTAATAAAAACATCTTCACCGCAAACATCCTGAAGCCCTTTAGCCATAGCGCACCAAACCTCCGTATCATTGTAATGCTGCTCGTTTTTGTCGTAAAATACAGGCCGGTCACCACCCAGTATCCAGATTATATTCCATTGATCTTTATAACGTTCTGCCAACTTAGTAGCATAGATAAGTGCATTCTCTTTATTAAAAATTATTGGGCCTTCACCCCATAAATGGGCAACTTTATCGCCCCATGTTGGTAATAACCCAATGTAAAGATTTCTTTTTGCGGCTTCTTTTATAACGAAGTCAACATTATCCCAATAGTCATATTCCAATTCATTATCAGGATTGGCACCTTTGGTAACAGCCCATTGGGTAGGGTCTAAATTTAAAAAAGGAACATCGCCATAGCGGTTAGGCTCCTTTAAACCGTTGTTTTCGGCAAGTACTACTGCCTGTATTACATTAAAACCCTGCGATTTGCGTTTGTCGAGGTAATATATTGCTTCTTCACGAGTTAAGCGGTGGAAAAGCTCCCAGCCGGTGTCTCCCAGCCAGAAAAAAGGTTTCCCCGTAGAGGTTTCAACAAGGTATTTGCCACTACTGTCTACATTAATTTGTGAAAATACGCTTGTAGGGCATATTAAAATCATTAAAATGATGAAAATAAAAAAATATCTCTTCATAAATCAAAAAATTAGGTTTTTAAGCTTGTACTTATTGTTTTTTGAGAAAATTAACCACCAAATTTTAATTTGTCTTATGTGGTATAGTTTCCCGGTCTATGTTCACCTGCTAAAATGAGGTGAGTTAAATTTTGGTATGGAAATACAACAGGGGTAAAATTAGCTATTTTTCGCAATTTGCTAAAAGGAAATACGTTGATTTTCTGAAAATTTATAACAACATTAATGACAAAAGCAAGTATTTCTCTTTTTTCACGAAATACTTTTTGTAAACAACTGCATAAACGGTTAGCAGTGGCAATAAATCTTGGATGAAATGTTAACCTGCATAAATTATTGCACCGGAATTTCAACTATAAAATGAATGAATAAAAAGATTTTTGCAGGCGGGGCACCTTACTTTTATTTAATGGTGTCGTTTTTCCATTTTTTCATGAACTCCATTTGTTCTTTTTTCTGCTTTTTAATAAGTTCTTCCCATTCTTTCTTTTGTTTATCACTCTGGAAGTCAAAGTGTTGTTTGAATTGCAGCATCTGGCGGTTGAAGAGCTCTTTTAATTGTTTTAAATCTGGTTCATGAAAAAATAAATGGTTCGGATGATTGAAAAACGATTGGTTTAGTGAATCGCTATGGAAATAAAAGCGATTGTTCATTGTTGAGTCGGGAAACATCGGAAAATCCCCACCAAGAAACTCATCATCAAAAGGCGAAAAAACCAATGCATCGGCTTTAAACATGTCTTGTAAAAGCGAATCGATAAAAGCCGGGTTGGCAAAGTGCATGGAGTTGTCGCCGAAGTCAAAACCATTGCCAAAACTAAAGTTAAAAGTAGAATCTGACGACCATTGGTGAACATAGGTTGAATCAAAACTGATCAGGTTGCCCTGGTCATCATATTGCTTGTTGACAATAATCTGTTCGTTAGGGGTCTTTTGCTTGTTTGCTTCCTGTGCATGTAACGATAAAATACCGATAATGCATAACATTGTTACTGATATTGTTCTTTTCATGGCAAATTTTTAAACAAAAATACAACAGCGAATCGCAAATTTGATTTAAAAAGCATTAAAATGCGTTAACGAAAAAGTTGAAAAATATGGTATTATCCTGTTGTATAAAAATAAAAAAGCCATTTCTATGATGAAACGGCTAATCCTGGTGAAGGGTATTTTTTTAATCAAAAATATGATTTTCCGGATTGGCGGGGTTGCAGTTACAGTTTTGGTTCAATCCTTTTTCGTATTGTTGAAGTGCCCGTAAACTCATGCCCATACTCGAAAAACCACCGTCGTTAAAGAGGTTTTGCATGGTAACTTTCCGCGTAAAATCGGAGAAAAGGGTAATGCAATAGTCTGCACATTCATTGGCATCGGCATTGCCCAGTGGCGACATCCGGTCGGCAAAGTCAAGCAGCCGGTCGAAACCTTTTACGCCGTTTCCGGCAGTGGTAACGGTAGGCGATTGTGATACAGTATTGATGCGAACATTTCTTTCGCGCCCATAAATATACCCAAAACTGCGGGCAATCGATTCCAGTAGTGCCTTGGCGTCGGCCATATCGTTATAACCGAAAAAAGTCCGTTGTGCGGCAACATACGAAAGTGCCACAACAGAACCCCATTCGTTAATTGCATCGAGTTTTCGTGCCGTTTGTAAAACCTTGTGGAAAGATACGGCTGATACATCCAGTGTTTTATCCAGATAGCTATAGTTAAGGTCACTGTAATGTCGCTCTTTGCGTACGTTGGGCGACATACCAATAGAGTGGAGGATAAAATCAAGTTTTCCGCCAAAATGTTCCATTGATTTGATAAATAGCTGATTTAAATCCTCAACATTGGTGGCATCGGCACCTATAACGATAGTTTTAAGTTTATCGGCCAGATTTTTTGTTTCGCCCATACGCAGTGCAACCGGCGTGTTGGTAAGAATAACATCAGCACCTTCTTCGTGTGCTCTTTCTGCTACTTTCCAGGCAATTGAGTCGGGGTTTAAAGCCCCAAAAATAATTCCTTTCTTTCCGTCTAATAAATGATGGTTCATCCTTTTTTATTATGAATTTTTAAAGCGGCAAAGTTAATTTAGTTTAAATAACAAAGTCGATTTATATCTAATTTTCCTTTCCTGTAAACGGTAATTTTAACCAAAGTATTCAAATTTTGTTCATCATTGGTCGAAAAGTAGAACGTTGCATTGCCAGATCAATGGTTTAAATTTGTTGTTTTTTCGCAACTTTCTGATCAGGGCTGGTTCATAGACAAATCCTGTATTTCAGTTAGATTGGGTATGTATCTCGTACCTTATGGTTGCATATTATGATAGCAGTTTCGTGTAAAAAAAATGGAGAAATGCTTAGGCAAACAAGTTATTCGAAATAATTCACGTAGCAACAATTCCAAATTATCTCTTTAAATAATGCCTGATTGAAAGCCAGCCGTCTAATTTTCATCAATTTTGCTCTGAATATTACCTGCGTCCCATGCGTCATCTTCATCTGCAATATGGTAATGCCTTTCGGTTAAAAGTGTTTCCGTTAGTTGTCGAGAGAATCGTTTGGTTTCTTCAATAAATGCCTTTTTGTCATCTTTCCAAATCTGGTACAAGTCTTCCATCACCTGGTTTTCATGATGTTTAAAAATGCGTCCGGAGCGGTAGGAGTCGTACTTTGAAAATCCCAGATTGGCAAGTGCTTTTACTCCCAGTTCAGTAGCAGAATTAAACATTTCGCGCTGAACGGTGCGCACATGTAGTTTATAAAACTCGAATACATGAAAGATATCTCTTGCTCTGGCCAGTATTTTTAACGTCGGATAGGAATTGCGTACATACTTTGCTACTTTCAACGCTTCGTCGTATTCTGCCATACTTAATATCAGCATATTGGCATTTTTTATTCCGGCCTTTTCAAGCACATCCGGACGGGTAACATCTCCATAGTACAATTTAAAACCATATTTACGTAATATCTCAACATTTGCAGGATTATTGTCTATAATGGTAATGTCAACACCATTGGCCATTAAAAACCTGCCCAGCACAAGCCCAAACCGCCCAAAACCGGCAATGATAACCGGATGGAGTTCGTCAACTTCATCGTACTCTTCTTTGTTTTCCTTGCTCGAAATAAACGGACGGATAGCACGGTCGTTAAAGATTAGTAAAAGCGGTGACATGGCCATCGACAAGGTTGCTACCAGCAATATTAGTTCAGCAGTATTCCTGTCAAAAAGCTGGTTTTGCAGGGAGAAAGAGATCAGTACAAAGCTGAACTCACTGGATTGTGCGAGGAGGAAAGCAAACAGATATTCGTAGCCTTTTTTCAGTTTAAAAATCTTGCCCAGTGTCAGTAAAACGATAAATTTCAACAAAATGAGCAGAAAAACATAGCCAATAATCTGCCACGGTTGCTCAATAAACAGCCTGAAATTGATGCTGGCTCCCACAGCAATAAAAAATAGTCCGAGTAAAAGTCCTTTAAACGGGTTTATTGTTAATTCCAGTTCGTGGCGATATTCGTTTTCAGCAAATACGACTCCTGCTATAAACGTTCCAAAGGCAGGGGAGAGACCGATAAAATCCATAACCATTGCAATGCCAATTACAATGAACAGTGCCAGTGCCGTAAAAACCTCATTAAGTCCTGTTTCTGCAGCTATTTTAAAAAGATAACGGGCAATGTAGCCCCCAATAAAAATAATGCCACCTAAAATCCCGATAATCAACAACAACTGTTGCCAACCCAAAAGTGTTGATACCCATGAAATCTTCGAAAATTTAGATGCTGCAATATCGGCTTTGCTCACTGTGGTTGCCAGTAGTGGTAAAATAGCAAGTATGGGAATAACAGCCATATCCTGAAATAACAAGACAGAAAAAGCAGAGCGCCCTGCTACATTTTTCAGCAACTTTTTTTCTGTTAATGTTTGAATAACGATAGCTGTTGAAGATAGCGACAATATGAGTCCCATGGCAATAGCAACGTTAAGGCTGAATCCCAAAAAAAAGGCCGTTAAACCAATAATTATTGTTGTTGACAAAACCTGCAAACCACCAAGTCCGAAAATCGACTTTCGCATTTTCCAAAGCAGCGAAGGTTGCAATTCTAAGCCAATAACAAAAAGCATAAGTACAACGCCAAATTCGGCAAAGTGCATTACCTGATGGGCTTCATTTCCGACAAGATGTAAAACAAAAGGCCCGATAATAATACCAGCAAGCAAATAGCCTAAAACAGATCCAAATCCCATTTTTTGGGCTATAGGTACAGAAATAACTACAGCACTCAAATAGATCAATGCCTGAAAAAAGAAATCCTGGTTATACATATTTTTCTAATAAATCGTTTGCATACTGGTAATGCTGAAATGAATTGCAACTTATTTTTTTATCTCTTAAGCCAACAATCAGTTTTTTATATTGTTCGGCATAGCTGGTGGCACCACTATGCGATATGTTATACGTATCGTGTACAACAAATGGCGCCAGGTAAATCATTTTACAAAGGTTGGCTGATTGCTCGAAAGGCGCCAAAAATTGGTTGATAGTAAATTTGTTTTTTCCCTCCCGGGTATAGGCCGTACCTGATCCGCCGGTAGTTATAACCGATAAGGCACATTTCCCTTTCAGTGCATTACCGTTTTTTCCGTAGGCAAAACCATAACGCAAAACAAGATCGAACCACTCTTTTAGTAACGATGGCGAACTGTACCAATAAAAAGGGTGGTGCCAAACTATCACATCATGCAATAAAAGCAACTGTTGTTCTCTAACAATGTCGATATAAAAATCCGGATAGTTTTCGTAAAGATTGTTAACTGTAATGCCCTCAAGGCTGTCTACAGCATTAATCATTTTCCGGTTAATTTGCGATTTATTGCTGTTAGGATGCGCAAAAAGGATCAAAATTCGTTTCATGACAACAGTCGATTTTTTTCAATCCCTAAAAATAGGTTTTTTGTTATGATTTTAATACTGATTATTTTTTAATACTGATTATTCTTGAATCCAATCTGTTTATTTTTAATTTTGAAAAATAATCTTTAATACTTATTACCGTGAAAAAAGTATCAATTTTCTTCGCTTTTATTCTTTTTATAATAGTAAACTCATGTAATACAGACCGTAACCAAGTGGTGACAGACGAGGCATTTGGCAAATACGTAACTGCATTTACCAGCGGAAACATATCCAAAGCATCTGCTATATCGGTGCATTTGGCACAGCCTGTTTCAGGCAGTTTTAACCAAGATAAAAAATTGTTTGGGTTTAAACCAATGGTTAAGGGTACAACAGTGCTTGTGGGCGACCGCATTATCGAATTTCGCCCTGATGAACCGCTAAAATCCGGCACCCGCTATTCGGTAGATTTTCATTTAGGTAAGTTGCTGAAGACAGACCGTAATTTGGCTGTTATGCCTTTTGAGTTTTCCACGATCGAACAGTCTTTTTCAGTAACTCCCGAAGGCTTGAAAAACATGGAAGACGGCTTCTTCAATAAAATGGAGTTCACCGGATACCTCTTAACTGCTGATGTTGCTGATGCCGCTGAAATAGAAAAAGTAGTTAATGCCACTTACGACGGAAAGAAAGTTGCTTTACATTGGCAGCATAATCCGGATCAGCGTAGACACTTTTTTTCTATCGATAGTCTTGTGCGGGATAAAAACGATGTACGGGTTTTGGAAGTTTCATGGAATGGTCGTCCGCTTGATGTTGAAAAAAAAGGGGAGGAGCGCTTTGATGTACCGCAGTTGAGTGCGTTTAATATTCTGAATGTAAGAGTTTTGCAAGAACCTGAGCAGCACATTGAAATAAGGTTCTCTGATCCGGTACAAAAATCGCAGGATCTTACAGGGCTGTTCGCCCTGGCAGATGGCACTTCACTGCGTATTTCCAACGATGGGAATATTGTTAACCTGTGGCCATCAAAACTGCTTTCCGGAGAAATTGACCTTTCTGTTTTTGAAGGAATTAAAAATATTCACAACGCAAAAATAACAGCAACACAAACTTTTCGGTTGTTGTTCAGCAATTTAATGCCCGAAATCCGGCTTATTGGTAAAGGAATTATCGTGCCGCAAAGCACTCATCTGGAAATGCCGTTCGAAGCAGTTTCGCTTAAAGCTTTGGAGGTGAGGATTGTGCAGCTATTTAAAGACAATGTGCAACAGTTTTTCCAGGAAAATCAGTTCGATGGAGAATCAGAACTTAACAGAACGGGCAGAGTGGTTTATACTGGAACGGTCCCATTAAAAACCAGTCAGCCTGATGGTTATTTGCGTTGGAATACCTATAAAATTAATATTTCCGACCTTATCGATATAGAGCCGGGGGCAATTTATAATGTACGGTTCGGCATGAAAAAGGCGTTTTCAGCCTATGGTTGCGATGAAGATATAGATGATGATAACCTGAAAGAGACAGACACGCCTGACAAGAAACCTTACCAGACTTTTTGGGATAGCCCGGGTTGGTACAGCGATTACTACTATCCTCCGGGTTACGATTGGGAAGAACGCGATAACCCTTGTCATGTTTCTTATTACAACAGTGACCGGTTTGTTTCGAGAAATATTTTTGCATCAGAGCTGGGAATTATTGCTAAAGAAGGGCAAAACCACATGATGAAATTTGCGGTTACCAATATTTTAACCACCACTCCAGAAGTAGGGGTAGAACTCCGGATTTTCAATTTTCAGCATCAGTTACTCGAAACAGTATCAACTGACAACAACGGCTTTGCTGCTGTTGAAATGAAATCAAAACCTTTCCTGGTTGTAGCGCAGAAAGGAAAACAGTTTGGCTATCTTCGTTTAGATGACGGAACAGCCCTTTCAACCAGTAATTTTAATGTGTCGGGACAGGTTGTAACTGAAGGTTTAAAAGGATTTATTTACGGCGAACGCGGAGTGTGGCGCCCTGGCGACACCCTTTATCTGAATTTCATTGCTGAAAAAGAGAATCATTCTTTTCCTGAAAAATATCCTGTTGTTTTTCAGTTGATTAACCCCAATGGTCAGGTAGTTGACAAGCAGGTAAAAACTGAAAATATAAACGGTTTCTATTCATTTCAAACTAAGACTGACAGTGATGCGCCAACGGGCAACTGGCAGGCACAGGTAACCATGGGTAGCGCCAGGTTTTCAAAACGCATTAAAATTGAAACTGTAAAACCTAACAGGCTGAAAATCGATTTAAAGCTTCCTGAAACGGCTATAACCCCCGAGGTTAAATCTACAACGATGGAAGCTATGTGGCTTTTTGGTTCGCCTGCCCGGTCGCTTAAAGCAAAGGTTGACGTGCTTCTTGTACAGGATAAGTCAGGATTTAAAGGTTACGAGGATTATTCGTTTACCGACCCCGCAACGCGCTTTTCAGCAGAAGAACAGACAATTTTTGAAGGCCAACTCAACGAACAGGGCAAGGTTGATATTCCACTGGATTTCAATGCACTGGAAAATGCCCCGGGAATGTTGAAGACATGGTTTACGTCGCGGGTATTTGAAGAAGGGGGCGATTTCAGTATAAATGTTGAGCAGGCAAAACTGGCGCCTTTTAAAAGATTTGTGGGCATAAAAATGCCAAATTCAGATGACAACTGGTACAAAACAGATACCGAATACCATCCGGAAATTGTTTTAGTGGATGCCAACGGTAACCCTGCCAAGGGTGACAAGTTACAGGTAAAACTGTATAAAATTGATTGGCGATGGTGGTGGGAATCGGGAAGCGAGAGCCTGGCACATTATATTTCAGGTAGCCACTACCGCCCGGTAAAAACCTGGCAGATAGATATGGCGGGTTCAAAAAATACCATCGACCTGAACGTGAAATACCGTAACTGGCAAGACAATGGCCGCTATTTGCTATGGGTGAAAGATGAAACAACCGGGCATGCCTCAGGAACAACTTTTTACATGTCGAAATGGGGCGGATGGCGGTCAGACGGTATGGCCGATGGTGCAACCTTGCTTACCTTACGAACAGATAAGGATAAATATAATGTAGGTGAAAAAATAGTGGTTACCCTTCCTTCGTCAAAAGTAGGGAAAGCCTTGGTAAGCCTTGAAAATGGCACAGAGGTAACCGATTGGTTTTGGGTGGAAACAACCGACAGGCAAACCAGTTTTACCATTGATGCAAAACCGGAAATGGCACCCAATTTTTATATTCATGTAAGCCTTATTCAACCTTACGGGCAAACTGAAAACGATGCACCTTTGCGGCTTTATGGTGTGATTCCTGTTGAAGTAGAAAACCCACTTACTATTTTGAAACCCATAATCGATACGCCGGAAGAAATCGAACCTGAAAAGAAATATACAGTGAAAGTTTCCGAAGCCCAAAAAAGAAAAATGACTTATACCCTGGCAGTTGTTGATGAGGGTTTGCTGGGGCTTACCAATTTCCGTACACCTGATCCGCATGCTGTTTTTTATGCCCGTGAAGCACTGGGCGTGTTGACCTGGGATTTGTATGACCTGATTGCCGGCGCTTATGGTGCGCGCCTCGAAAAAGCATTTGCAGTAGGAGGTGATGCCGATTTGGCAATTGCTGGAAAAAAGGAAGTGAACAGGTTTAAGCCAGTGGTACAGTTTGCAGGTCCTTTCACCCTTGAAAAAGGGAAAACCAATAAGCATGAACTGGTGATGCCTAACTATGTCGGTTCGGTTAGGGTGATGGTGGTTGCCGGAAATGATGGTGCTTATGGAAATGCTGAAAAAGAGTTACCCGTTAGAAAAGGCTTAATGTTGCTGGCAACGTTGCCACGGGTATTGGCACCGGGAGAAGAGGTGAGTTTGCCGGTGAATATTTTTGCCATGAAAAACGATGTGAAAAATGTTGATGTAAGCGTTAAAACCAATGGTTTAGTAGAAGTTGTCGGTACACAAAAAGCGAAGGTTTTATTTGATACTACGGGAGATAAAATGGCCTTTTTTAAATTGAAAACGAAACAGGTTAGCGGAACGGCAAAAATTAAAATCGAAGCGCAAAGTGGTAGAGAAAGAGCATCCTATGAAGTGGAAATGGCAATAAGGAATCCTAATTCGCCGGTGACCATAGAAAAATCGGCAATGGTTGAAGGCAACAAAAACTGGTCTGCCGAGTTACAGGTACCCGGAACAGCTTCTGAAGGCAAAGCATGGGTGGAGGTTTCATCCTTCCCTTCAATTGACCTAACCAAATATATCGATTACTTAACTACCTATCCTCATGGCTGTTTGGAACAAGTTGTGTCAGCAGCATTTCCACAAATTTTTATGAACAACCTTGTTGAGCTATCTGCCGATGAGAAAATGAGGATGGAAGACAACGTTCGTGTGGCAACTTCGAAATTGCCTGCTTATCAGGTAGACAATGGTGGTTTTGCCAATTGGCCGGGTGGTATAGACGATGTAGAGTGGAGTACGAGTTATGCAGGACATTTTATGCTGAAGGCTGAAAGTGAAGGTTATTCACTTCCTATGGGTATGAAAAACAGATGGTTGGGCTATCAGCGCACAATGTCGCGAAACTGGAGCGCTTCAGGTAGTAGTAGAAATGGTATTTACCACAGTAGTTACGATCTTAACCAGGCCTATCGCCTGTACACATTGGCACTTGCCGGTGAAGCCGACCTTGGGGCTATGAATCGTTTGCGTGAAAAAGATAACAAACCTGTTGAAGTGTCGTGGCGCCTTGCTGCAGCCTATGTTCTCGCCGGACAGCTTGAGGCTGCTAATACCCTTGTAAACGGTATTACCACAGATATTCAGAACTATCAGATGCCGGGGCCCACATTCGGAACTGCCCTGCGCGACAAAGCCATGATACTGGAAACACTTGTTCTACTGAAAGATAAACAGAAAGCTTTCGCAATGCTTAAATCTATTTCTGATCAGATAAAAAAACAAAACTGGCTAAGCACGCAAACTGCAGCATGGTGTATTACTTCTGCTGGTATGTTTGCCAGGGAAAACTATAAGAAAGGCGTTGAAAACAGGTTTAAGGTTATTGCCAATGGTGAAAAAACAACACTACGCACCGAGTTGCCCGTTGTTCAGATTCCGGTAAAACTGAAATCTGCAGGGGTAGCCAATGTTGAGTTTTCTAACCAAAGTAAAAATGCCTGTTTTGTAAAGGTGTTGGGACGTGGAATACCTGTTGGCGTTGATGACCTTTCAGTATCAGAAGGTTTGTTGTTAAACGTAAGATATGTCGATACCGGAAACAACGAAGTTGATCCTAAAATGTTAAAACAGGGAACGGATTTTAAAATGGTGGTAACCATTAAAAATCCCGGAACCAATAGAAATTACGATAATTTGGCGCTTACAACGGTGTTGCCTTCTGGTTGGGAAATCTTAAATAAACGAATGAATGATATCCCGGAAGAACAGAATTCCGCTTACGACTATCAGGATATTCGTGATGACCGGGTTTATACCTATTTCCGTTTGTCAATGAATCAACAAAGATCGTTTACTATATATCTGAATGCCGCCTATGCGGGCCGCTATTACCAGCCTCCTGTAAGTTGCGAGGATATGTACGACAACGCTGTACATGCCAAGAATGTGGGACGATGGGTTGAAGTTGTAAAGTAATGGGAAGGCAGGGCAGCACTATGCAACCATTTTAAATGCTGGTAGCAGAATGAATTTATTAGCAAAGCTTAAGAACTTCAGCATTGGGCAAAACGTTTATTTTTAAACAAGCACGCAACAGGTTATGTCGTGGCTTATCTATCAGGCAGATACTGCTTGTTGTTGTGCCAGTTGTTTTATTTGTTGCTTTTTGGTTTGTTGTGCCGCGGCCACTTTTTAATGATCCTTATGCTACAGTTGTTGAAGGGAATAGTGGTGAACTATTGGGAGCGAGGATTGCTGCCGATCAGCAATGGCGTTTTCCGCCGGTGGATTCCATTCCGTTGAAATATGAAAAATGCCTGTTGCTGTTTGAAGACCGCTATTTTTATGTTCATCCGGGAGTTAATCCTGTAGCGCTGGTTCGGGCAGCAATTCAGAATATAAAATCGGGTGAAATAGTTAGCGGAGGAAGTACCATTACCATGCAGGTTTGCCGGATGGCTCGTGGCAACAGGGCAAGAACGCTCAGCAATAAATTTATTGAAATGATCTGGGCACTGAACCTGGAACTCAGATTCTCAAAAAAACAGCTTTTAAACTTATACGCTTCCCATGCGCCTTTTGGTGGTAATGTGGTTGGCCTCGATGCTGCATCCTGGCGCTATTTTGGCCGCCCGGCATCACAGTTGTCCTGGTCAGAAGCAGCTACAATGGCGGTTTTACCCAATGCTCCGGCTTTAATTTATCCCGGAAAACTTGATGAACGCCTCAAACAAAAACGCGACAGGCTGTTGGCTAAACTTCTTGAAAATGGACATATAGATTCGCTGACTTTTCGGCTTTCGGTAGCAGAGCCTCTTGTGGGAAAAATTAACCCATTGCCCTTAACAGCCTTCCATTTTGTTGAAAAAGTTGCTGCCGAAAAAAATGGGCAACGTATAAGGTCAACCATCGATGCAAGTTTGCAAAAAAAGGTAGCTGCGTTGGCTGTGAATCATCGTAAAACATTGGAAGCTAATCATATTTATAATCTTGCTGTGGTCGTTGCCGAAATTTCGACAAAACAGGTAAAAGCATATGTTGGAAATTACTTCGATGGCGTTGAAGCAGATCATGGTAACAGTGTGGATATTGTTGCTTCACCCAGGAGTACGGGTAGTATTTTAAAGCCATTTTTGTATTGTAAAATGCTCGATGATGGGAAAATAACTCCACAAATGCTAATCCCGGATATACCTACGCGTTTTGGTGGCTTTACGCCCATGAATTTCGATCAGGAGTTTAATGGTGCAGTTCCTGCTGCCGAAGCACTGGCAAGGTCACTCAATATTCCTGCTGTAAAAATGTTACAGGAATACGGCATTCCTCCTTTTTATCTGTTCCTGAAAAAATCTGGGATGACCTCTCTGAATCATCTGCCTGATTATTATGGCCTTTCGTTAATTCTCGGCGGTGCTGAAATTAGCCTTTGGGATTTGGCTGGGATGTACACCTCGCTGGCGTCGGTTTTAAAATATTACGATGAAAATGATGGTTTATATCTTCAAACACCCTTTTCAGAATTGGTTTGGGAAGAGGCTGAACAAACAAAACCTATGCGCCGGGCTGTAGCTGTTCAGCCTGAAATAAGGGCAGCATCGGCCTATCTTACTTTGCAGGCTTTACTTAAAGTAAAACGGCCGGAATCTGAAACCGGATGGCAGAAATTTGCTTCCTCGCGTAATATTGCCTGGAAAACCGGTACCAGTTTTGGTTTTCGCGATGCGTGGGCAGTGGGCATTACACGTAACCATGTGGTTGCCGTTTGGGTTGGAAATGCCGATGGGGAAGGCCGACAGGGACTTACCGGTGTTACCTCAGCTGCACCGCTAATGTTCGATATTTTTGCGCTTCTTCCACAGACAGAATGGTTTAACCAGCCTTTCGATGAAATGAAACAGATAAAGCTTTGTTGTAAAAGTGGTTATCGGCCGGGTGTAAACTGCGATTCTACAGTAACGGTATGGCTGCCTTCAGGAACAAAAGTAGGGGCCTGTCCCTGGCACAGGAAAATTCATTTAGATGAAACAGCGTCACTGAGGGTAAACGCAAATTGTTATCCTGTGGCAAAAATGACACATAAAAACTGGTTTGTGCTTCCTCCTGCTATGGAATATTATTACAAGCCACGAAACCCGCTGTACACTTCTTTACCACCTATCAGGCCTGGTTGCTTCGAAGAAGTCAAAAATATGGAGTTTGTTTATCCGCGGGAATGGAATAACCTTTTTATTCCTACCGATATTGACGGTACACCGGGCGAACTGATTTTTGAACTTATTCATCGCAGGGAAAATACCAGGGTATTTTGGCAGTTGGATGAACAGTTTATAACTTCAACAACGGGTATTCACCAAGTAGCATTACGTCCTGCAACCGGATGGCATGTTTTAAATGTAACCGACCAGTTTGGTAATAGTTTAACAAAGCGATTTTTTGTTGGAGGAGGCACATTTGAAAATTAAAAACCTGATTTTTCAAGGGCATTCAATAAACTGTTATAACCCAGTTCGAATAACTCGTCGGCATGAGAGCGGCTGAGTATATCATAATTGTCAATTCCATCGGGTGCTATGTATAAGCCAGGATAATTTTTAAGTTGCTTTAATTTTGCATTTACACTCATGTAAAAAGTGCGTGCAGTAATTTGTACAAGGTTTTTAATATTGGCCTTTGGATTAACAGGGCTTATGTTAGAAATAACCAGTTTCTCACAAATATTTTTTATTGGTTTAACCGGCACATTATCCATTAGTCCGCCGTCAATATAAAGCGAATTACCCATTTTAACGGGCGCAAACAGAACAGGTATTGAAGACGAAGCTAACACTGTTTTTGCCAGAGGGCCGGAATTTATGTACTCTACAACCCCTTTGTTCAGGTTCGATACGGTTACCGACAAAGGAATATCCAGATCCTCAATGTTTTTTTTGCCAATTTCTTTTTCCATCAGTTCTTTCAAACCATCGAGTTTAAGTAGGCCGTCAACCGGTAAATTAATTTTTGTAAATTTGAAAAAGCCACCCTTTTTGAAAGTTTCAAGCACTTCATTTGGTTGATGTCCTGCGGCAATAAAAGCACCCACAATAGCGCCTGCGCTTGTCCCAGAGATAATATCGGGTTCGATGCCTTTTTCCTGTAATGCGGCAATTATACCCAGGTGAGCAAAACCACGTGTTCCACCGCCGCTAAGTACCAGTCCGGTTTTGTATTTTTTAGCCATGTTATAAAGTTATAAAAATCGATTGGTTAAGCCATTTTAAAGTGGGGAAAAAGTCTATTTTTGTCGCCATTTAAAAAAGTATGGGTAAAACCGCATCTTTTGTGCAGGGAAATATTAACGCTTTTTTATCTCCTTTTAAGAACAACTCTAAATTTGATTTTAGGATTGGTTCGGGGCTGTCTGTTTATAAAGTATCAGATGTTTACGATATATACCCAAAGCGCTGCAAATAATGAAGAGGTTTATAATTTTGATAAACGAAAATCTTTTGGAATTAATGTTATAGTTGAAAGTTTTTGTCTTTTGTCAGATCGTTTTTTATTGACCTGAAATGTTTTAGTCAACCTTATTTTAATTAACAGTGGCGTACTTTTCAAAATTGGCTTAAGGCTTTAGCCAATTATTTTAAGCTGCTACTATTCCAATGAAAACCATTGGCGCATTAAATGCTTATCACTTTTTTCGTTTTTGTGCCAGAAAGTATTGGTGTGGTTATCGTAGTTATAATCTTTTTTGTAAGACTCAATATTATTTACAATGTCATTGAGTGCCGTAATCATTTGTCGCACATCATTATCGGTCATGGTAGGATGCAACGACCACCGTACCCATCCCGGTTTTTCCGAAAGGTCGCCGTGGTTTATCTTATTGGTTATTTCTGCCGATTTTTCGTAAGACACCTCCAGAAGGAAATGCCCGTATGTTCCGGCACAGGCACAGCCACCACGTGTCTGAATGCCATATTTGTCGTTTAAAATTCTTACAATCAGGTTATAATGAATGCCTTCAATATAAAAAGATATTACTCCGAGTCTTTTGCGCACATTGTCGGCAAGAATTTTAAGCCCTGGTATCTGATCTAGTCCTTTAAAAGCAATTTCAAGAAGCTCCTCTTCTCTTTTTCTGATATTGTCAATGCCCATTTGATCTTTTAATGCGAAACAAAGTGCCGTTTTTATGGATTGCAGAAATCCGGGTGTGCCGCCATCTTCCCGCACTTCAATATTATCAACATATTTATATTTTCCCCATGGATTGGTCCAGTCAACCGTTCCGCCTCCCGGTTGGTCGGGCACTTCGTTTTTATACATAGAAGCATCGAAAATAAGCACGCCGGAAGAACCTGGCCCGCCAAGGAATTTATGGGGCGAAAACATAACGGCATCCAGTTTCTCCATAGGATCGGCGGGGTGCATATCTATTTCATCGTAGGGAGCCGATGCTGCAAAGTCGATAAAGCAAACACCACCATATTCGTGCATCAATCGAGCCAGCTGCCGATAGGGAGTTCTTACTCCTGTTACATTTGAACATGCTGAAAATGAGCCTATTTTGAATTGTCTGTCATTGTATTTCTCTAGTGCTTTTCGTAGATTTTCCGGCTCAACCAAAAGCCCTTCGCCAGGTTCAATAATAACAACATCGGCACTGGTTTCATACCAGGAAGTCTGGTTGGAATGATGCTCTATGTGTGTGATGAAAACCACCGGGCGCTCCTGTTCTGTAGCGTGGTTCTTCCCAGAAGCCTTTCCGCTGTATTTCAATCCCAGTATGCGTTGAAATTTGTTGATTACAGCCGTCATTCCAAAACCCGCAGTTATAATTACATCGTTGGGCCCTGCGTTAACATGCTTTTTAATCAATTGGTGCGACTTATGATAGGCATGTGTCATCCGCATACCGGTTTCGCTGGTTTCAGTGTGGGTATTGCCAACAAAAGGCCCGATTATATTTGTTATTTTTTTTTCGATGGGAGCGTATAATCTTCCACTGGCAATCCAGTCGCCATAAATAATTTTTTTTATTCCATATGGTGATTCAAATTCCTGTTCGGCACCCACAATATTGTCGCGGTACTTTTTGAAATATTTTTCCAACCGGCTCATAAAGCAATTTTTTCAAAATCAATACAAATTAAACAGCTTTAAGTGAAAAAACATAGGGGAAAATCATTCAACTGAGTTTTATGATTGCATAACATTTATTTTTATTTGGGTGAATTAAAATATATATCTACTTTCGTGTTCGTACACGGAGCTTCGGATTACAATAAAGAACCAACACTAAAATTTAATAAATGGAATTAGGGAAATACAGCTTTGGAGTAGGCGACCGTTTCAACCACCAGGGAGAAGCGCAGTTAAGTGCATTAATTATGGCAACCTCTGAAGGAGTAGAAGTTACTCCGGTTTGGAATAAATCAGATAGAGAGCATAAGATTGTTCATTCTGAACCCTATGAAACGAGGATAGAAGCTGATAGTGCGGTGAAAAACCTGGGCTGGGAGGGACCTTATTTTGTTGATGCCGACCATATTAACCTTACGAATGTGGACAGGTTTATAGAGCACTGTAATTTTTTTACTCTTGATGTGGCAATGTATATTGGCAATCCATCATCACAAGAAGATATTGATGCATTTGTAAGCTCCTGCGAGACGTTAGGCAAAGAAGTAAAAATACCCGGAATAGCTGAACCTATAGCTATTTCAAAAGAACTTCTGGAAAATATTGCCGGAAAATTTTTGGCGGCGGTTAAGGAAGCCGGGAAGATATATCGCCATATTGCCTCGGTTAAAGGTGTTGGTAAATTTGTTACCGAGGTCTCCATGGACGAGGTGGAAACACCACAAGCACCTGTGGACATGTTTTTTATTCTGAAAATGATTGCCAACGAAAAAATACCAGCTCAAACCATAGCACCAAAATTTACTGGTAGGTTCAACAAGGGTGTTGATTATGTGGGTGATGTTCATCAATTTGCTAAAGAGTTTGAACAAGACCTGATGGTTATTGACTATGCTGTTGAACATTTTGGCCTGCCACAGTGCCTGAAGTTAAGTGTACATTCCGGATCAGACAAATTTACCATTTATCCGGTTATGGCTAAGATTATCAGCAAACATAACAAAGGCTTGCACGTTAAAACGGCAGGCACAACTTGGCTTGAAGAGGTTATTGGATTGGCTGTTTCAGGCGATGAAGGACTGACTATTGCGAAAGAAATCTATGCTAAAGCACTGCATAGAAAAGAGGAGCTTTGCGGGCCATATGCCGATGTTATAGATATTGATGATTCGAAATTACCAACACCAAAGGAAGTGGAGAACTGGAGCGGAGAAAAATTCGGAAATACCCTTCGCCATATTCCCGGACATCCGGACTATAATCCCAATTTCAGGCAATTGATGCATGTGGGCTACAAAGTTGCGGCTGAAATGGGCGATCGTTACATGGCTTTGCTTGATAAAAATGCCGAAATTATTGGCAGTTGTGTAGAAGAAAATATTTACGAACGTCATTTACAAAGATTATTCGACTTATGATAAAGAAATTTATGGACGAGAACTTTCTGTTAAAAACAGAAACGGCTCAAAAACTGTATCATGAACATGCTAAATTAATGCCGATCTTTGACTATCATTGTCATATAGATCCGAAGGAAATAGCTGAAAATAAGCAGTTTGAAAATATAACACAAATATGGTTGTATGGCGACCATTACAAATGGCGTGCTATGCGTACCAATGGGGTTGATGAACGTTTTTGTACCGGTAATGCTACCGATCGCGAGAAATTTGACAAATGGGCGGAGACAGTACCCTATACTTTGAGAAACCCACTCTATCATTGGACACATTTAGAGTTGAAGCGCTTTTTTGGAATCGATAAAATATTTAGTCCCGCTACTGCCGATGAGATTTGGGAAGAATGTAATGCAAAATTGCGTACACCTGAATATTCGGTTCGTGGAATCATTAAACAAGCAAACGTACATACCATTTGCACAACTGATGATCCGATTGATTCGCTTGAATACCATAGAATTATTAAAGAAAGTGGTTTCGAAACAGCTGTGCTTCCTGCTTGGCGCCCCGATAAAGCGATGGCAGTGGAAAATGAAAAGGTTTTTAACCAATATATCGATCAACTTGGAGATGTTGCTGGTATAGAAATCAATTCTTTTGATCAGTTGATGGATGCATTGGATAAGCGTCATCAATTTTTTCATGAAAATGGTTGCCGTCTGTCAGATCATGGAATAGAAACTGCAATTGCCGATGATTACACCAAAAGTGAAATCGATTCTCTGTTTCGGCAGGTAAGGGGAGGAACACCTCTTGATGAGCAGAAGATAAGAAAATTTAAATCGTGCATGTTATACGAGTTTGGAATAATGGATCACAAACGCGGATGGACACAGCAATTCCATATTGGTGCGTTACGAAACAACAATTCAAGACTTTTCAAAAAACTTGGAGCCGATATTGGGTGCGATTCTATTGGCGACTTTGAAATTGCCCGCCCGCTTTCGAAACTACTCGACAGGCTCGACATTAATAACCAGCTTGCCAAAACTGTTCTGTATAACCTCAACCCTCGTGACAACGAATTGATGGGCACAATGATAGGAAACTTCCAGGATGGCTCTGTGCCGGGAAAAATACAACTGGGATCCGGATGGTGGTTCCTTGATCAAAAAGATGGCATGGAAAAACAGATGAACGCTCTTTCCAATTTAGGGTTATTGAGCCGCTTCGTGGGAATGCTTACCGATTCACGAAGCTTTTTATCTTATACCAGGCATGAGTATTTCCGCCGTAACTTGTGTAACCTGCTGGGTAACGATGTGGAAAATGGGGAAATACCCAATGATCTGGAATTGCTGGGCAAAATGGTCGAAAATATTTGTTTTAACAACGCAAGGGAATATTTCAAATTTGATTAAAAACTGCCAAAATTTTATTTTTTTTGTAGATAATTTTTATTGTTTTAATAAATTGCAATCGATTGTAATTTGAGAATTAAACAGGATGAAAAAGGTTATAACATTTGGTGAAATTATGCTTCGATTGGCAACACCCGGTTATATGCGTTTTTCGCAATCTGACCATTATACTGCTACTTTTGGTGGCGGTGAAGCCAACGTAGCTGTTTCGCTTGCGAATTTTGAAATCCCTGTTGATTTTGTCACAAGGCTTCCCAAAAATGATATTGGCAGGGCATGTGTAATGAACCTTCGGAAATATGGCGTAGGTACAGATCATATTGTTTGGGGGGGTAACAGGCTGGGTATCTATTTTCTCGAAACAGGTGCTGTAAGCCGTGGTAGCAAAGTGGTTTACGACCGTGCCCATTCATCGGTTTCAGAAATAGAACCGGGCATGGTTGATTGGAATTACGTTTTTCGCGAAGCAGGTTGGTTTCATTGGACGGGAATAACACCTGCTATTTCGCAAAATGCAGCCAATGTTTGCCTCGAAGCCATAAAAGCTGCTAATAGATTGGGAATAACTGTTTCCTGCGACCTCAATTACCGAAAGAATCTATGGAATTATGGAAAATTAGCCGGCGAAGTAATGCCTGAACTGGTTAACGGAACCGATATCATCCTTGGAAATGAAGAGGATGCTGAAAAAGTATTGGGAATAAAACCTGAAGGTGTAGATGTAACCGGAGGACATGTGGAAGCTGCAGCCTATGAGTCAGTTTCAAAACAAATAATGAAAAAATTTCCGCGGTGTAAAAAAGTAATTACCACTTTGCGAGGCTCGCTAAATGCCAACCATAATAGCTGGTCGGGTGTTCTTTGGGATGGTAAAAAGTTGTACGAAGCACCTACTTACCAAATTACCCACATTGTTGACCGCGTTGGTGGTGGAGATTCATTTATGGGTGGTTTAATTTATGGCTTACTTACCTGGGAAAACGATGATCAAAAAGCTTTAAACTTTGCTGTAGCTGCATCGTGCCTTAAACATACGATTTATGGCGATTTTAACCAGGTAACAGTTGAAGAAGTGGAAAAACTGATGAGTGGCGATGCTTCGGGAAGGGTAGCGCGTTAACCAAATTAAAAATTAGAATTATACAATGTATGTTGATTTTGCGGAAAGTTTATTTCAATTTACAGTTCGTGTGTTTTGGGGAGAAATGGCTTTTTCGACCAGAAGCAACCTAATTTGTCAGCAATAGCATTTGAATTTAAAACTTAAGCTTGAAATATGTCCAGATTTACAAGAATAGAAGTTGCCCTTAAAATGAAAGAAACCGGATTGGTGCCGGTTTTTTTTCATCAGGATGCAGAAGTATGTAAAAAAGTGGTGAAAGCATGTTACGATGGTGGTGTGCGGATTTTTGAGTTTACTAACCGTGGCGATTTTGCTACCCTTGTTTTTGCTGAACTGAACAAATGGGCTATTGCCAACTGCCCGGAAATGATAATGGGGGTAGGCTCTGTAATCGACAGTGGAACTGCAGCCATGTATATTGCTCTTGGCGCTAATTTTATTGTTTCTCCTTTAATAGACGAGGCAACGGCAAAAGTTTGTAATAAAAGGAAAATTGCCTGGTGTCCTGGTTGCGGTTCAGTAACCGAAATTGGCAAAGCCCATGAATTAGGAGCTGAAGTGGTAAAAATATTTCCCGGCTCGCAAGTAGGAGGGCCAGGTTTTGTAAAAGCGGTACTTGGCCCTATGCCGTGGACGAGTATAATGCCAACGGGCGGCGTAAAACCCGAGGAAGAAAATATCAGGGCATGGTTTGAAGCAGGGGTGACCTGTGTGGGTATAGGATCGCAACTTTTCCCAAAAGACAAAATACAGAAAGAAAATTACGAGTACATTGTGCAACAATGCAGTAATGTGCTGAAAACCATAAAAGAAATTCGAAATATATAACAACTAAAACAAAGCGCTATGACACGAATCGAAAAGCCGGCAGGCGGTTATCGTTACAGGATACTCGCTTTATTATTTGCCGCAACATCTATAAACTATTTCGACAGAAGCCTGATGGGGGTTATGTCTCCCGAGCTAATTGAATGGTTTGGATGGACAAAGCACGATTATTCTAATATTTTGATTGCATTTCAGATTGCCTATGCCGTTGGCCTGTTAACTATGGGTGGTATTATTGACCGGCTTGGTACGAAAAAAGGATATATTTTATCTATTGGTACATGGAGTATTTTTGGAATGCTTCACGCTGCTATTGGCAGGGGCTTTAGCTTAATTGGCTTTATGCTTGCCCGTTTCGGGTTGGGATATGGTGAATCTGGCAACTTTCCGGCTGCGATAAAAACAACAGCAGAATGGTTTCCGAAAAAAGAGAGGGCTTTTGCAACAGGTATTTTTAATGCGGCAACAAGTATCGGAGCTATTGCTGCGCCTTTTGTAATAGGTGCTATTGTTTACTGGAGTGGCGGAGAAAGAGGACAGGGAGAACTTGTTAACTGGAGAATCCCATTCCTTATTACAGGGGCTTTAAGTGCAGTTTGGGTTTTAATTTGGTGGAGAACCTATAAAAAGCCGGAAAAGCATCCCAAGGTTAGTTCAGAAGAATTGGCTTACATTACCAGTGACTCAATTGTGGAAAATGAAGAAAAATTGCCTTGGGTGAAAGTATTTCCCAAACGCCAGACATGGGCTTTTTCATTGGCAAAAGTAACCGATGCAGTTTGGTGGTTTTACCTGTTTTGGGGAGCGATTTTTTTAGCTGAAAAATTCCATGTCGATATTAAAAATATGGGTTTGCCTTTTCTTGTAATTTATGTTATAGCCGATACAGGTAGCATATTTGGCGGTTGGTTGTCAGGTGCTTTCATAAAAAAGGGCTGGTCGATAAACAAAGCACGAAAAATGACACTCTTGATTTGTGCACTGATTATCTTACCTGTTGCATTTGTTGCTATAACCGATAATAAATGGCTTGCCGTATTCCTTATCGGATTGGGTGCCGCAGGGCATCAGGCATGGTCGGCTAATATTTTTACGCTGGTATCCGATGTATTCCCTAAAAAAGCTACTGCTTCGGTAGTTGGTATTGGTGGTATGGTTGGTGCAGTTGCCGGAATAATAAGCAACATTATTTTAGGTGCGGTTTTAGATAACGCCAGCGAATCTGGTTTCTTTTGGGCATTTCTTGTTGCCGGATCTATGTATCTGATTATTCTGGGTCTGGTACATTCATTAATGCCAAAAATGATACCGTTGGATGAAAACCTCCGGAAAGTCACGACTTAAAAATAGTAATTGTCAACTGAAAGAAAAGGCTGTTCGAATCTACGAGCGGCCTTTTCTATTTCTTATATGTTTGAAAGTTTTTAAATTCAAACGATAATTAATTCAATAGGTTAAATATTCTGAAGAAACAGTATTTTATCTCTCTAATTCAATACAATATTAAGACTTGTTGTTTTAAGACTTTGCATTAATACACAAATTTTTAATGCTTTTCAAATTGCAGTTCAATGGTTACCTTTTAAAGTAATTTCGCTTAGTGAACTTTTACCTGACCTTTTTATGTAATGTGCACATGTTAATTTTTTGTGCACCTAAATAAAAGAATGTTGCTGCTAAAGACATGAGTAAATGACTGGTTGATAGATAATTAAACCACGCATGAGGTGATGTTTTCGTCATAAAAAACAGGGCGGCAATAGCAGCGAACCCTACACCAGCAAGCAAATATTTGCCAGCTGTGTTTTTCGTTTTCAAAAATAAGAAACCTTCCAGCGATAAAACCACAAACATAAGCCCATATCCGGAGTGAAATTCAACAAAGAAGAAATTAAGTGTAATGATGGTTAATGTTAAAAAGATCAGAAATTCAATAATATTAATGACTTTAAGTATGCTGACTATATTGTTATTTAGCCATATACGCGTATGTTCTATTGCAGCACGTTCAACAAACATAATGGAAATCATACTCGTTATCCAGCCAGGAAGTTTCCAGTAAAACGAGAAAGCATATAAAAAAGCATGACCAATAAGCCCTCCCAGCAAAGTAGCAATGCCCATTGAAAAGAAGTAAATTTTAAAGTATAAAATTGTTTTATTTTTTTTACCTGAACGGTGCAGACGGTAGGCAAAGAGGAAACATAAAAACGATACCAATAAATCTGTTATAGTTACAATTGGTTCGTCAATTCTTACATTTCCAATGTATATAATGTTCACTTGCTCCATAAAGCACATTTCGTAGAAACCTTGAAATTAAAAAAAAATCAGGATTAAGGAGCAAAATAGTATTTACCGGTAAAAAAACGGTGGAGAAACCCGGGAGTGCTTTCCGATAAAAACTTGCTTACTGCTTAATGTTATAAAAAGAGAAAGTAACTATATAAGGAGGGCAGATTTATTTTATTATTTTTGGTCAGTTTTAATATTAAAAATAACGTAAAATGAAACTTCTCGACGGAAAAACGGCTATTGTTACCGGTGCATCTCGCGGTATAGGGAAAGCTATTGCTCTTAAATTTGCAGAAGAAGGCTGTGATATCGCATTTACTGATTTGTTTGAAGATGAAAATATGAAAGCAACGGAAAAAGAACTGGGAGCACTTGGTGTTAAAGCCAGGGGGTATGCATCTGATGCCAGTAAATTCGACGATACAGATAAAGTAGTTAACAAAATTGTGGAGGATTTTGGAAGCGTGGACATACTTGTAAACAATGCAGGAATAACAAAAGATACATTGTTGATGCGTATGACGGAAGATCAATGGGATGCCGTAATCAATGTCAATTTAAAGTCAGTTTTCAATTTTACGAAAGCGGTACAAAAAATAATGTTAAAGCAGAAGTCGGGTTCTATTATCAACCTCAGTTCTGTTGTTGGTGTTAGTGGCAATGCCGGACAAGCAAACTACTCTGCGTCTAAAGCCGGAATTATTGGTTTTACCAAATCGATAGCAAGGGAATTGGGCTCGCGTGGAATTCGTTCTAATGCCATAGCACCGGGGTTTATTATTACTGAAATGACTGCTAAAATACCCGAAGATGCACGAAAAGCATGGGAAGCTTCTATACCATTGAAAAGGGGAGGTACCCCCGAAGAGGTTGCCGGCGTGGCAACTTTCCTCGCTTCCGATTTATCGTCTTATGTTAGCGGACAGGTAATTACTGTATGTGGCGCAATGAATACATAGTTGCCCTAAGTCTGGGAAAACTTTATTAATCTATTTATTGCAATGGGAATATCTGAAAGCAGTACAGTAAAATTTTATTGTTTTTATTATAAGGTAACCGACATCCCGATTTGCGACGAACTGTATGTACCTGTTATGGCAGGAAATTCCCTTCAAAAAGCGGATTCACGTTTTACAGGTGATGATACAGGTGATTCTATTTCGGAAGAAAACCCTTATTACAGTGAACTTACTGGTATATATTGGGTGTGGAAAAATACTTGTCAGGATATCGTTGGTAGTTGCCATTACAGACGCTATTTTACGGCAAAGAGAATCCCATTTATTTATAAATTAAAATTAATTGCCAGCCTAAGGATAAATAAAAAGAAAGCTGGATTTATTTCCACCAACAATATTAACCTTTTTAGAAAAAGGCTGTTGTCGAGGAGTGAGATAATAGAAATTCTTCAGGAATACGATGCTATTTTACCTGTTAGACGCCAGTTTAGGTATAGTGTTCGGGAACATTACCATAAGTATCATAACCAAACCGATTTGGTTATTGTTGAGGAAATTATCCGAAAAAAATTCCCTGCTTACATTCAGTCATTTCAAAATACAATTAACAATAACTGGTTGTATACCAATAATATTTTTGTTCTGAAAAAAGATCAATTTAACGCGTTGATGAATTGGCTTTTTGCAATATTGTTTGCTTTCAAAGAGCGAATAGATCTAAATAATTATAGAGATTATCAATCTCGTGTTTTTGGCTTTATGAGCGAAAGGCTTATCACTGTTTGGTTTAACCATTATAATTTAAAGATAAAAGAACTGCCCGTAATTTATTTTAAAAAGCTGAAATTTGATACTTAGACAGTTTTCTGTGCGTTTTTTTTCATTTAAAGGTTGCCGAATCTCAAAATAAATCCATAAATTGGTTTATCTCCACGTATTTGTACTAAAAAACAAATTAAGTCTATGTTTAACAGGTCAATTTCATATCGTCTTGGCGTATTTGTTTCTATTGCTGTTATTGCGGTATATCTGACCTTTATTCTTATCTTTTTCTGGTACAATCGAAAATTCGCTGTAAAAGCGATTGAAACCGAAGCAATTGGGCACAGTAACGACGCTACAATGCTAATTTCAAGTCAGTTAAGTACATTGCGTGATGTTACAAACAGGCTGGCTGAAGGCGTTCCTGTATTTTATGAAAATGGCGAGATTGAAAAACTGTTGCAGCCGGTTATGGATGAGTTCGAATATATAGATGGAATATATATTTATTTTGATTCCATTTTTTCTGAAACACGTTTGAAAAATAAACAATATTTTCTTTGCCGGCGAAACGATTCAATAGTTTATGCTGAAAATAATGTGACAGATTGCCTGAATGAATTACAAAAGAAAATATTTCCTAAACTGGATGTAAAAGAAAAACAAGGTTGGTCAGGTGTGTTTAGGAAAACAGCCGGACATCTCCCGGTGATTTCCTGTTACAGCCCTGTTTATTTTGGTTCATCAGGGAAAAAACGGTTAAGAGCCGGAAGTGTTATTTGTGAACTTTCGTTGAATATTCTGAATGACTCAATAAATAAAATGAAAATAGCCAAGAATGGCTATGCTTTTTTGATCGATGAAAAAGGAGATTTTATTACGCACCCCAATAAAAAGTGGATACTCAACAGGAACATAAATACTTTTTCGAATAAGATTTTTGGTGGTAAAAAAAATGATATTAAAAAGACACTGGAGAATAAATTAAAAGGCTCTGTTATTGCATATCCCGAATACCTGAATTATAAAAAAAGCTGGATTTATTATACATCGATTAAAGAAACAGGCTGGACTTTCTTTTTTGTTGTTCCTTATTACGAAATGTTTATGCCACTTTATACTATTATATTAAAACTTTTATTATTCTCGATAGTGGGTCTGCTGATTATATTTTTAATTATTACAGGTATAACCAATAAATTCATACAGCCGCTTAGCCAGGCTACCCTGCAGTTAAAAAGCTTTAGCAATCTTTCGGGTGAAAAAGCTTTGTCAACTATGGATGAGGTAAAAATGGTTTTAGAAAGCCTTAATTTTCTGCAACGGTGGTACGGTAAATTCAGGATAAACCAGTTGAAAGAGGAAATGGTAAGCAACCAACTTCAACAAGACTTGCAGGAGGCTTTAGGAATTCAGATGAGCCTTATACAAAATGACTTCTCTAAGTTTAACGAAAGAGAAGATTTAGGGTTATTTGCCGCTTATAACCCGGCACGAATTGTAAGTGGCGACTTGTTCGATTGCTTTTTTATAGACGACGATACATTGTTCTTTTCCATTGGAGATGTATCTGGAAAAGGTGTTTCTGCTGCCTTTTTTATGAGCGTAGCACAAACAATTATTAAAAGTAATGCACGGTGGAAAAAGCCGGAGGTAATTGTATCGAAAGCCAACAACGAGTTAACTACAGCAAACAGTCACCAGTTTTTTCTTACCCTTTTTGTAGGTATTCTGAATTTGAAAACCGGGACCCTGAATTATTGTAATGCTGCACATACTTCAACCATTATTATTCATGATAATCAGGAAATTACAGAACTTGAAGAATCACACGGAATGCCACTCGGCCTCTATGCTGAAAAGAAATATTTAAGCAATAAAATAACAATTAAACCGGGTGATACAATATGGCTGTATACCGATGGTGTTACAGACATGCAAAATACTGCCCGGGTGTCGTTTGGCAAAGCAGGCATGTTGGAAGCATTTCAAAGGTCGAAGCGGAAGAACCCCAAAGTGCTTGTGCAAACAGTTGAAAAAGTGCTGGAGAAATTTCGGGGAAAAAACAAGCTTACTGATGATGTAACAATGATGGCTATTCGATATAACGGGAAAAGGCATTCATAGTAAATAACCACTTTCAGATTATCGCTTCAGGGAAATTTAGAATTTAAAATTGCAAAAGTAGGGACTTTAATGCTTTTTTGTAGTCAGCGACTCAGGTGTTCCTACAGCTTTTTTCTTAAAGTAGATTTGCTGTTTCAAACTGATATTATCTATAAAAATCTTTCAGAATAGGATTAAAGCCCATAATTAATAATCTAAATAAACCGTTATCTTTAACAAAACCCATAATTATTAGTTGCTATGAAAAAATTATTAATCATAATCTTAATTATTATTGTTGTCATTGCCGGATTGTTGATTGCAGCACCGGTACTATTTAAACCAGCATTGTTGAAAGTAACGCGCAATACCCTTAATCGGCAATTGAATGCTAAAGTAAATTTTGATGATATAAATGTTTCATTGTTACGCCATTTTCCTAATTCCGGTATCGAACTGAAAGATTTGTCTATAGTGGGTAAAGGCAATTTTGAGCAAGACACCCTTGTTTATATGCCACTTGCAACCGCAAAAATGAATATTTTCTCGTTGTTGGGAGAAGAAAAATCGATAAGTGAGTTGGTATTTAAAGCACCGGTAATGAACCTTCTGGTAAAAAAAGACGGGGCAGTTAACTGGGATATTGTTAAGGAAAGTACCGACAATAAAACAGATTCGTTAGAGGTGGCTAATACCTTTGCCATGGCGTTGGAAAAAATAGTAGTAGAAGATGCAAAAATAGTTTATGATGACCGGGAAGCCTTGGTTAAACTTCTATTTGACAAGACAAATTTCGATATTTCTGGCAAGATGTTCGGAACAACCGCAAAATTGAAAATTGACGGCAAAGTGGACGATTTTGTTCTGGATTATGACAGTGCAACCTACATATCCCATTCTACCTTGGAAACCAATACATTGCTCGATATGGATTATGATAAGATGATCTATTCTATACTTGAAAATGAGCTGTTTATCAATAGGTTGCCAATGGAAGTTACTGGTGATGTAAAAATACCCAGCGATTCTGTGTTTTTCAATCTTGCATTCAAAACAAAGGAATCTGGTTTTGATAATTTTCTTGCATTGGTGCCACCAGATTATGAAAAATACCTCGTAGACGTAAAAACTAATGGTACGGCTACGGTTAACGGTGAGCTAAGTGGCTATTATGCAACCGAAAACTATCCGGTTTTTAAACTGCATGCCAATGTGGAAAATGCATCGTTACAAATGGCCGACCTGCCGGAAAAAGTCAGCGCCATACGTGCGAAAATCGATATTAACAAACCCCAGGGCAGTCTCGATTTTACCACTATTAAAATAAACGATGCCTATGCACAGATAAAAAACAATCCGGTTAACCTGAGCCTTTTTTTGTCGAACCTTTTCTCCAACGCCCGGTTCGATGGTAAACTGGTCGGCAAAATTAATTTCAACGACCTTAAAGATGTTATTCCGCTGGATAGTGTTAATATTTCGGGAATTGTAGATGCCAATATCCAAATGAAAGGAAATTACGAAGCCGTTGAAAAAGAAGCATACGACCAGATTATTGCCGATGGAACAATTTTATTGGAGCAATTTATTTACGATGCTGCCGATCTGACACAAAAAGTGCAAGTGCCGGTCGGACGATTTGAATTTAGCCCGAAAGCCATTGCACTCAAAAAGTGTGATATACAAATCGGGCAAAGCAAATTTAACCTTACGGGCAACTTGTCTGATTACTTAAACTATATCTTCAAAGATGAAAGCCTGAACGGAGAAATACAGTTGAATTCAGCATTTGTAAACCTTAACGAGTTATCGAAACTGCAAAAATCGGTGGCGAGCGATACGGTTAGCGCTGATGCTTTTGCCGCTTTCGATGTTCCTGGAAACCTAAACCTTGTTTTTCGGTCAAAAATTAACAATGCAATAATCGATCGGCTGAAAGTTTCGGATGTATACGGCCTTATTACTGTAAAAAATGGTATTCTCAATCTTAACGACCTGTCGATGAATGTATTTAATGGCAAAATGGCACTCAATGGTTCGTATCAGAATACGCAGCAAAACCGCCCTCTTTTCAATTTTGGTTTTAATTTATCCGATATTGAAATTCCCTCAATTTACAAAAATCTTGGTTTCTTTCAGAAGATTGCGCCTATTGCTGCACAAAGTGAAGGTAAATTTAACAGCGACTTTAAGCTTTCGGGACAGTTAATGCCCGATTTCAAAGTTATTGCAACGTCACTCACCGGGCAGGGTTTACTGAATACCGTTGGATTAGAGATTAAAGAGTCTGAGATTTTTAATCAGCTGAAAAGCATTTTAAAACCGGACAAACTGAGAAATGTAAAAGTTGATGACTTTAAAGCTGCTTTTAGCGTAGAGAACGGTAATATGAAATTAAAGCCGTTTACAACCAAAATAGCTGGCCAGGAAACTACCATTTTGGGCGAACTTAGTGCCCGGAATTTATTGAATTTAAAACTTGACTTTGTTGTTGAACGAAATGCTTTTGGTGCTGATATACAGAATGTTCTGAGCGCAATTCCCGGAAACGAAAATATTACGGAAGTTCCGGCAACAGTTGTACTCGAAGGCCCCGTAGGCAAACCTAAAGTTAAAATAGACCTTTCAAAAACAAAAAAAGCAGTTACCGATGCCACAAAAGATGAAATCAAAAAAACGCTCAATAAGTTTAAAAAAGGCTTGCAAGATATTATAAAGTGATTGTTTATAGGTTTTCATACGATGGTTTTGTAACAGAAAGCATTGCTAACTTACGGTTTTTGTCTAATTTTGGTAGCGTTTTACAAGCCATATTATATTGAATTTTATGCAAAAAAAGGTTGTGGTTATAACAGGGGCATCGTCGGGAATTGGAAAGGCGCTGGCCGAAAAATACGCTTCGGAGGGATGGAATGTTGTTATTGCTGCCCGCAGGATAGACCGCCTTAACAAACTGGCAGATACTTTGGGAAGTGAAAATATACTTGCTGTGGAAACCGATGTAACTTCGGAGTCGGATTGCAGGAACCTGATAGAGAAAACAGTTGAACAGTTTAGCAGGATAGATGTTTTGATTAACAATGCAGGAATCTCTATGCGTGCACTGTTTGAAAACACAGAGTTAAGTGTTTTGCACCGTTTGATGGATGTTAATTTTTGGGGTACAGTTTATTGCACGCGTTATGCTTTGCCCTGGCTGTTAGAATCGAAAGGTTCACTTGTAGGGGTAATTTCAACAGGTGGGTATATCGGGCTACCTGGTAGAACAGGATATTCGGCATCTAAATTTGCTGTGAGAGGATTTTTAGATACTATCCGCATAGAATATCTTAAAGCGGGCCTGAATGTGCTGGTTACAGCGCCCGGCTTTACCACTTCTGAAATAAGAAAAACAGCATTAATAGCAAACGGAGAACAGCAAGGCGAAACACCAAGAAACGAGAATAAAATGATGTCTGCAGAGCAGTGTGCAGAAATAATTTATAAAGCCGTTAAAAAGAGAAAACGGAAAATGATTATCTCATTTTGGGATGGTAAAGTAGTTGTTCTGATTGCCAAACTATGGGCGTGGTTAGTTGACCAGCTTTTATACCGTGTTTTTGCCAGCGAGCCACACTCACCCTTAAAAAATAGATAGTAACGTTGTAAATTATTGATAATATGGAAGAATTAACTGTAGGCACAAGGGTCGATCATCCAAGGTATGGAGAAGGAATTATAAGTAAAAATAATATTACTGCCTATGAAATATTTTTTGAGAAAGGCGGTAAAATGGAGATCACAAAAAGAAATACCGACCTCACCGTTGTTCATCGTAATGAGGATGCCCCCAAAGCAGCTATTACGGTTAAAGAAATGGAAAAAGTGATTGCCTTTGTTTTGGACGAATATGCTGCGCTATCGGAAATTGTTCCCCTTGGAGAAAAATGGAATGGAGGTACAATGGTACTTCAACCCGCCAACAATGAGCTCAAAACCAAAGAGATACCTATTGAAGTATTTTTTCATAAAATTGTAATGCTTCGTGACAGGCTTAGGGTACTCGAACAAAATATCAATAGCCACAAAGTACTGACTGATGAAGAAAAGGTAGGTTTACAGCAATATATAACCCGTATATACGGATCGTTAACTACTTTCAATGTCTTGTTCTCAGAAAAAGACCACTATTTTGTGGGTGTAAAATCGAAATAAAATATTTTAAATATCCTGATCGGTGTGGTTTTGAAAGATTAAAAAGCTATACTTGGTGTAGTTTTTTGCAAATATGTTATTTGAATAAACATTAATATTTATACTATAAAACTTTATGATTATGAAATCAATTATTTTTCTGCTTTTCCTTACAATTGCTACAAATTCGGTTTTCTCGCAGGATAAAACCCTGAAAGTTTGGCCTGATGGTGCGCCAACCGATAACGGTATGACACTTCCGGAAGAAAAATACGACGGTGTTAGGGTTCGGAATGTTTCAGAAGCAGAAATGTACGTTTATTTACCCGAAAAAAACGAGAGTGGCGCAGCAGTAGTTATTTGTCCGGGTGGAGGATATTTTATAGAAGCGATAGACCACGAAGGTTACGATGTGGCAGAGTGGTTGAAAAACAAGGGAGTAGCAGGAATTGTGTTGAAATACAGGCTTCCTTATGGACATTCGGAAGTTCCATCGGACGACCTTAAACGTACTATCCGTATTGTTCGTAACAATGCTGAAGCATGGGGTATTAATCCCGAAAAAATAGGTATTGCCGGCTCATCGGCAGGAGGCCACCTGGTATCTACTGTTGGTACCCATTTCGATTATGGCAATAAAGATGCTGCCGACCCGCTGGACAGAATTAGTTGCCGGCCGGATTTTATGCTGCTATTGTACCCTGTTATTACATTTAATGAGTCTTTTGGGCATATGGGAACGCGCAAAAACCTTATTGGCGAAACCAACGAATGGAAAATAGTAGAGCCTTTTTGTAATGAGTTGCATGTTACACCTGAAACACCACCTACCTTTCTTATTCTTGCCGATAATGACGAATCGGTTACGCCTAAAAATTCTATTGAATTTTACCTTGCTTTGAAAGAAAATAATGTACCTGCAGAAATGCATATCTTTTCCACAGGAGGACATGGTTTCGGTTTGAGAGACAATAATATTCGGGCTGATGCCTGGCCAGAGCTTTTTTACAACTGGCTGAAAGCTGAAAAAATTGTGGAATAATGCCGATTACACATCCGTTTAACGTTTTTAAATTTTGCCCGAAATGTGGCTCCCCGCATTTTGATGTTTCCGGAGAAAGGGCAAAGAAATGTAAAATATGCAACTTTCATTTTTACTTTAACGCATCGGCGGCAGTGGCAGCATTGGTTACCGATGGCAAAGGGCGGCTGATGTTGGTAAAAAGGGGAGTAGAACCCCATTATGGAATGCTCGACCTTCCGGGTGGTTTTATCGACCCGGGCGAAACTGCCGAAAATGCTGTAAAAAGGGAGCTGATGGAAGAGCTGGGATTGAAAACAAAATTTATCCGTTACCTGCAATCAGCACCCAATGAATATATTTTTTCGGATTTCAGCGTTTTTACCCTCGATATGGCTTATGAGGTGATCCCCGAATCGCTTTCAGGATTAAAACCTATGGACGATATATTGGATTACCATTTCTACTCGTCAGACGAAATTGATGAAACAAAAATAGCTGCTCCTTCAATTAAAAAGTTTGTGATAGATTATTTTAAAAAATGAATACCATTTGGCAGCGAATAAGAAAAATAAGGGGAAAAATAAAATTCCTTCGCCTTGATGGGGCTTATTTTTCATGCACCGATCCGCATTTTGGTGAATACCTTCCTGATCGGTGGCAAACCCGTGCATATATCTCTGGTTTTACCGGTTCTTACGGCGTGGTTGTGGTTACAAAAAGCGAAGCACTACTATGGACCGATACGCGTTATTTCATCCAGGCAGAAGAACAGTTGAAAGGCACGGGCATACAACTTCAAAAATTACGGGTTCCGGATGCAGTTGCTCCTGAAAGGTGGTTGTTGGAAAACCTGCAAGAGGGAAGTCGGATTGGAGTTGATCCGGATACTGTATCGGCATCGACCTTTAATGTTTTTTATAATTTACTGAAAGAGAAAGAAATAGAACTTGTTGAAGTGCCTGATTTCTTTGAAACGATTTGGGAGGACAGGCCCGGTTTGCCAATGGATAAATTGTTTGAGTTGCCAACAAAATATTCTGGTTTTTCACGTGCAGAGAAAAAGCAACAAATTGTTGAGAAACTGAAAAAAGAAGGCGCCGATGCAACGGTTATTACTTTGCTGGACGAGGTAGCCTGGACTTTCAATCTGAGGGGAAACGACGTACATTATAATCCGGTATTTACTGCCTATGGTTGGCTGGAGAAAAACAAAACAGTATTATTTGTTAAACCTGAGAAAGTCCCGGATAAACTTGCTCAAACCCTTGCATCTGAAGGAATAGAAGTACAAGATTATGAAGCGTTGTTGCCTTTTCTTGACACAGTAAAGAATAAACGTATTTTTTTAGATAAAAATACCACATCGCAGGCAGTTTATAAGGTATTATCGGGCAATAACCATATTGTTGGCGGCATTTCTGTTATTGGCAGGCTAAAAGCCCTTAAAAATAAGGTAGAGATTGAAGGTTTTCGGAAAGCAATGGAGAAGGATGGGGTAGCATTGGTAGAATTTTTAGCATGGTTAGATAAAAATATCCGAAAAAAGGAACTTACAGAATATGACATTGGCCGGAAATTGAAAAAACTAAGGGCAAGACAGAAGAATTTTGTTGAGGAAAGTTTTCCGCCTATTGTTGGTTACAAGGCACACGGGCCTATTGTGCATCTTGTTGTTGGTCCCCACAATGCGCTGCCTCTGAAAAATGAAGGTATTTTGTTGTTCGACTCGGGAGGACAATACATCGAAGGGACAACAGATATTACCCGCACCATTGCTTTAGGGCCTGTGACTTTGCAACAACAAAAAGATTTTACATTAGTGTTAAAAGGTTTAATCGCACTTACAACAGCCCATTTCCCGGCAGGAACGAAAGGCTGTAACCTGGATGTGCTTGCCAGAAAAGCACTGTGGAGCAATGGTTTAGACTACGGGCATGGAACAGGGCATGGGGTAGGCCATTTTCTTAATGTTCATGAAGGCCCAATGAGTATACGTCAGGAATATAATGAAATCAGCATCGAACCCGGTATGGTAATGTCGAATGAACCGGGAATTTATCGCAAAAATGAGTATGGAGTAAGGATAGAAAATATGATTGTTTGCGTGGAAACAGGATCAACTGAATTTGGTAATTTCTATGGTTTTGAAACGCTCACGCTTTGTCCTATCGATAAAAAACTTATAGTTACCGATATGCTTACCATGGAGGAACGTGAATGGATAAATAATTATCACAAGCGTGTTAAAACGATTCTGAAACCGCTACTTGCAAAAAAATTACATGCTTTTTTAAATGTGTTGACCGAAACAATTTAATTTGCTGGAACAGTAAAATAGAACTTACTGCCAAGGCCCCGTTGTGTTTCCAGCCACATAGACCCACCTCCGCATTCCACAAAATCTTTGCAGATCAATAAACCAAGTCCGCCATTGACTGAATTCAGCGGATAATTACTTATTTCCTTGCCGTTTTGTGCCTGTTCCTGGTCTTTACCATTTCCATTAGGGTATTTTTTAGAAAACATCTCAAGAATATGTGGTTTGCTAATTCCTATGCCATTGTCGCTAACGCAGAATGTATAATACTGGTTATCGTAGTCGTAAGTGTATACTTCTATATTGCCTCCCGGAGGTGTAAATTTAACTGCGTTGGAGATCAAATTGCGGAATACAGCCGCAATCAAATGGTGGTCGGCCTTTACTTTTATGTTTTTGTTTATATTGTTTTGTATAACAATTCCTTTTGGCAAAGCACAGCTTGAATTTAACTCAATGGTGGCATCCACAAGCTGATGCACTAAAATTTCATTGAGGGTAATTTCAAACTTTTCCCGCTGGCAATTTGCCCATTCCAGAAGCTCTACCAGCAACTTGTATGTATTATTCAACATTTTTTTAGCATCCGAAATAAGTTTTTTCTTTTCATATTCCTCAGTACTATTCCAATTCTGAAGCAATATGTCCATTAAGCCTGTTAAACCCGTAAAAGGGCTTTTGAGGTCGTGTGCTATTGTTAATAGCATTTTTTCTTTGGAGGTATTTGCATCAACGAGTTTGCTGAGTTTTTCCTTGACTTGTTTCTCAACTTCCCTCACTATTTTATCGCTTTTATATCCTGCTTCTTTATCTAATAAGTGGCTGATAGATTGAGACATGTCGAGCATTATCTCAAGTTCTTTTCGATCATAATTATTGTTCAAAAAGAGGAGCGAAGCCTTGTCCGAATTTTTCTTCTGAAAATCTTGTACAAAAACAGGGTCTGCAATTACCAACTTAACAGTTCCGGGCATTTGTTGATTAACAATGCGGATAAAATCAAAATCTTCGTGTTTTGGTTTGAAAAATTGAAGAATAATCAGTTCTGGTATTGTCTTTCTATTTTCCCTCAATGCATCAAGAAACAGTTCCTTATTTTCAAACCAGAATAATTTACTATCTGAATTCCGGTATTTGGCTAACGTCTCTTTTAGTAAACAGTTAACAGGCTGAGGTTGGGTGTAACAATAAATTAGCTGCATTAAATTGTTTAATTGTCTACCAAATTTAAAATATTGTTTTTAAAAAATCCTAATTGTTGATGCAATTATTTCAAATTTTAGTCCGTTTTAGTGGAAAAATCAGTAATAGTATTGAAAAGAAGTAGGAGGAAACAGTGATAATGTTTCCCGGGGTTTGGTAGGCAAAATCGTGGATTATTTTTCCTGACAGTGCAATTATACCTCCAGTAACAATGGTCATAACAACTTGACTTTTAATTACCTTAAATTTCAATAAACCAAAGATTGATGGTACAACAAAAGCGCCCGAGAAGAGCGTGAGGGCATAGAGTAACGCCTGGATAACCGATGAAACGAATAAGGCAATAACAATACCTAATACACCTATAATCAGTATAAATATCCGTGTATGTTTCATGTTGTTAATATGATTAACATTGCCATGTATAAGTTCACTTAAAATTATTGAGGATGTTAATAGTGTGGTATCTGCCGAGGACATTACTGCCGAAAGCAATGCTGCTGCAAGGAGTCCGTAGGCCCATCCGGGTAGTAGTTCTCCGGCAAATCCGATTATACCGGGTAATGCACTTTGCCGGGCAAAAATTCCAAGCCATGTAAGCGCAAATGATACCGGAATCAGAATCAAAGCAACAATAAGGATACTCCGTTTTGCTATAAGCTCATTTTTTGCACAAAAGATTCTGGAATAGATATCGGGCCCGACAACGAATGTTACAGAGTAGGTGAGCAACAAAACCAGCAAGTCGCCAATGGTAAATGAAGTATTAAACAGCCTTTTTGCCGTTAATGGGGGAAACAGAGCAGCGTTTGAGGTTTTCAGTGAGAAGAATACCAATGCAGCAAGGCCTGAAATAATGAGGAAAGCCTGAATTCGATCGGTTTTTAGTATGCTCAATTGGCCTCCTGCCAAGGTATAGCCAATAAATATAAAGCCTGAAACAACCGCTCCCCATCGGTAACCCATAATTCCCAGTCCATTAATTATTTGGGCAGCTGCAATTACCTGTGCTGCCACTATTCCAATCCATGCTACAGGAATCACAATTGCTGCCAGGTTTTCAACCTTTTTACCATAAAACCTACCTAGCATTTCCGGCAGGGTATAGTTACCGTAACGCTTAACATACTTCGATAGCGGCAACAGCGCAAGTAATCCAAAAACTGCACAAAATAAGAACCAAAGTGCCGGCCAGCCAGTTTTTCTGCTTAGCTCAATGGTTCCCAAAATGGCCGATCCACCTAAAATTGTGGAAAGAAGGCTACCAGCTACTGCACTAATACCTGCTTTTTTCCCTGCAACGAAAAAGTCAGCCGCATCTTTTATGCGAAAATAGGAGAACAACCCGATGAGTAGGATTCCCAGAAAATAAACACCTATAATGAGTTTTACAGTCATTCAACCACAAATATGGACATTAATTTCTTACTTTTGGGATTGTTGTTATATTCAATTTATAAACATTGAACAAACGTTTTATACCTTTTCTGCTCATTCTACTATTTTCATACGGGCTAAAAGCTATGCCCGTTTCTACTCCCGCTTTTACCTGGGGAAATACGGTTTTCTTTAATCTTGAGATTGGAGAAAACTTCGTTTTCAAAAAAATTAATATTGAATTACTGTCTGTTGAAAACCAATGTAATACGTTAAGGGTTGGCAGCGAGATCATTCATTTAAAAATTAGCAAACGTTCTATGCCGGTGTTTATAAACGGGTTAAAGCTTTTTGTTGTCGATAACTATGAAAATGCGGCGCTTATACATGGCAATGTTGCACACTCTTTATTGACTGGTGCAGTGTTAATAGGTGTTTGCAATGCTTCGTTGCCATTTATCAATACCAATGAAGTTGCTTTTCCGGTGAGTTTTAACAACGGTTTTATTTGGCGCCCCAATGAAAAAGACTATCTCTTTCCTATTGATAATAAAGATGATAACCCGAAGAGGCTAAAAGAACCTGGTTATATTCTCTTTTCGCCACAAAGGGATGTAGGAGAGAATGTTAGCTGGATGGTTGCTTTTGAAAACAGTACCGTAAAATGGATTAATGAGCGCGGTACGGACAAGCACAAAACATATGTTGATATTCTCCTGGAAAGTAATCTGCAAAAAGGCTTTTATTATTTTTATGGCAACATGGACAAGGCATCACTGGAGGTGCGTAAAGGAACTGTGCTACGCCAGGGCGAATTATTAGGTGGCAGCAATAATCCCGTAATTTTTTCTGTTCTAAAAAGCGATACAATACCTGCTCCTGATGAAAACATGGCAAATGTAGTTAGTTGTTTTCCAGTGCTGTACGAAATTTATTGTAAAAGTTGTTTGGAAAATTCGAAACGATTCTCGAAAGGTACTATACGTTTTGGTTCGAAACAAAAATCGGGATTGGTTGCGGGCAATAACCATACTTTTGAAGCGTATTCAGGTAAAGGATGGGTGCTTGGTTGCTGGAGTAAAACAGGTGAAGTTCCGGTGCTAATCAGAGGCGGCCGTTCTAATGTCAGGCTTTCAAAAGTTTTGTATGAGGGTACGCCATTGCAATCGGTTAATCCGGATGATTTTTTTACGTACGAAATAAACGTTAAAAATGGTACCTATAGGGTAAGGGCTAAAGTGGGAGATGTGGCTTTGGCAACCTGGCAAAAGATGGTATTCGAGAATGTAGATGGGGGAACTTTTAGGTTGGAAAATGGTGCTCAGGTCTGGACTTCAGAACAGATTGTAAGGGTTATCGATGGAAAGCTTACCCTTTGTATTTACACCGACACCGGTGGCATTCCTGCCGGGCTTAGCGAAGTAGTTTTTCAACGTATCTATTAGTAAGAAATATTACTTATTCAGAAATGGTATATATCGCCTGTTTTAACCGTTCCAATTTTAAAATGCCTGTAAAATTCTGCCAAAGCTGGTAGTTCTGTGCAATGTGAAGGAAGCAGTTGTTCAGCTTTATTTTTTTCGAAATAATGGATAGTTTTTATGGTTTGCAGGTTGTTTTCTTTTAAGTGAAATCCTCCAATCACAGCTTTAATAGCTGACTTGCCTGTTACCATTTTTGCATATTCACAAATATTACAAATGCCCGAATGAGAACATCCGGTGATGATTACAATTTTGTTATCCTTAACTTCAGCTACCAGTGCCGAATCGTCGGGAACAAAGTCATCGTTGCCATTTTCATCGATAAATGTTGTGGTTTGCGCTTCAAAATCATTATTTCGCGGAATTTCACCCAGAAAAGTCAAGCCGGGAGCAATCAGGTACGGAGTTTGAGTGGTAATAACTGAAAACTTTTCTTCCAGGTTGGCTTTTGAAAGGTTTAACCCTAATGGTGTGTGGTTGCGTTTTCTAAAGCGTTTTGTAAAAGAAGCAGGGTGTGTGATCAAAGTCGTGTCAGTCAGGTAGTTAAGTCCGTTCCCATGATCCCAGTGGCCATGACTGAGTACTACTGTTTTTACTTCTTTCTCAAGGCAGATTTCCATATTCCGGGCATTCTTTAAAAAAACATCGGAATGGCCTGTGTCGAACAACACTTTTTTACCATTGATTTCGACAAGATAGGAGAGTCCGTGTTCTGCCAGATAATGCCCACCGGCATTGTTTTCATTTAAAACAATAAGTTTCATCTGCTATTTTTTACAATCAATTTTGTGTATAAACCAAGCTGCTATAGCAATAATCGTCATGAAAACTATAAAAAATGTTTTAAATCCGAAAAATCCGATAATGTTGCCGCCAATTAAGGGGAAAATAGCAGGTATTATATTTCCGGCACCAGCAAATTCGGCATAAAGTGCTCTGTTTTCGTTTCCTGACACTTCTAAAAGCAAACCATTCATTGTCATTGTGAGCCGTTGTAGTATGAACTATTAGAAAAAAAATCCCGCCAGGCTCCGACGGGAAATTGAGTATTCTTATTATGAATTATCTTTTCCGTGGTGGTGATGATGATGTTTGCACAATTCTTCGTTAAATACCAATTCGTCTGCAAGATAGCTTTTTATTACATCATCAGCGTTTAATAAAGGGGTTCCCAAATGTACTGAAATCTCAAAATGATCCAGTATTTTCTTTGCCCTTTCGCCCATTGTCGATGCCAGAATATCGGTGACTCCATTTTTATTGAGCCACTTGGGTGAAACACCCGGCGCATGGGGTGGAGGTGTTAAAATTTCCTTATTTGTTATAGCGTTATCTACAATACTGTAAAGGGCAAAACTGCGTGTATGGCCAAAATGCCCTTCAAGTTCTCCATGCTCATTTATTGGAATTGCAACTTTTTTACTCATTGTTTAAAATATTGAAAATTAAATTTTCAGTTTACTTATGATTAAAGGTGACAAAATAACTATTCTTCCCATCTTTTCCTGAGTTGAATGAGCTAATTATTTTTGCTTGTATTGCAGGTTCTGTTTTCTTTATTTCTTCAAATTGTACTTTCGTTAAAACAAAGGCGTAAGATGTATCACTTTTGTATTTTTTTATCAGCGAACTTATGGCATAATCTTCTTCAATTTCCGAGTTTGGGTTCATTAATTCTAGGTAAAAAGGCAAACTTGGAGGATTAGCATATTTGTTTGAAATAACAATCTTTTCTACAGTATTATTTTCTGCAATATATTGGGCAGTTCTTTTTGTGCTGTTTCTCAAATCATCAGCTACAGGCACCAGAACAGTAAAAGCCAGTAGTATAAATAATGATGCGTTTATGATTGTTGATTGTATAAATCGTACTCTTTTTTTCTTAAACAATAGGATTAGACATATAATTGTACCGATAAAAAATAAAAACGGGATAAAAACAATAGTAATCTTGTGTGTAATAGCCCAATCAGGTGGTATTATATGTATAACAGCCACAATTGATGCAACAAATAAAATACCGGATAAAATTAATTGAGTTATTGTTCCAATTTTTATCAATTTAAACGATTTTGGCTCCTTTTGTATAAAATTGTACATCTGTAGCCCGATAAGCATTGCTATGGCAGGATAGGCAGCTACAACATATGCCGGAAGTTTACTTTTTATAAATTCGTAAAATAACCAGCCGGATACCAACCAAATAAGTAATAAAAAAGTATTGCTGTTTTTCTTTTTAAACGACTTAAATGCACTGATAAATGCCGATGGTAAAAACGAAAGATATGTTATAAAAAATACTATAAATGATACAATAAAATATCCGGGAGGCCCTGTTTGGCTGAAAACTGCTTTATCTATGCGTGTTAAAATATACCAATCGATTAGCCATTTTACGAATTCGCCATTATCTTGTTGCCAGGCCGCTCTTCCCCACAGGAATAATGGCAACAAGGCTATGAATCCAAAAAACCAAGGGTGTAACCGAATTAGATTTAATCGGTTTTTATGAAAAATAAACAATAATATAATCATAAAACCCGTGAAAATGAGAATAGGTGGCCCTTTTACAAGTAAACCCATTGCAATGGCAAACCAAAAGATAAGTACTTGAATAAACGATTTTGTTCTAAGTACTTCGATTAATGAGAACGCTGCCAATGTATGAAAAAGTAATAATACACCATCTGTCACCGCCATTTTGCCAATTGTAGGCATAAAAATACTTGTTCCTAAAACTATAGATGAGAGGAAGGCTTCTTCCTTATTTAGCCATCTTTTTCCGTAGAAGAAAATTAGTAGGTAAACAAAAAATATTGACAATGCACTAAAAAAGCGAACAGCAAACTCATTTATCCCAAATATTTTGTATGAGGTGGCAATTAACCAGAAGTGCAAGGGCGTTTTTCTGTGAACATCTGACCATATGTAGTTAGGAACTATATAGTCATTTGTTTCAATCATTGTTTTGCCAAATCCGGCGTAAGCAGCTTCATCTTGATCCCATAACGACGAGGAATTATTGCCAATGAAAAGAATGCCGGCTAATATCAGAAACATTGATACAATGTATATATTTACTCTTTTCTGATTCAATGTTTTATAATTTTGTGACCTACAACTTTACGAAACAGCACAAACATACAAAAACTCCGTATAAGAAAATTAATAGTTGAAAATAATAACTCTTATTTGCTTTATATTTAACTACGTAATACATTATCTAAATAAGATTAGTTTTGAGGTTATTTATGTTTCGATTAAAAAGAAGTTTATTCAAATATTGAATCGTTGTAAGGATTGTTATTTATAAATTTGGCAGGATGTGATTTGAGTAGTTTTGTAGGGATTTTGTTTTATAACACCTATTGGTAACAGCCATTGGAATATATTGTATAACTTACTTACTGTGTTCCATTTAAGAAAACTAATTGTGCAATTAATAAATGAAGTGTAAAAACTGTAATGTCGAAATTATTGATAGTGATAACTTTTGCAGGACGTGTGGGGCAAAAATCGTTAAAGAACGGATAACACTAAAAAATTTATTTTATAATGTTGTTGACGCATTGGGATGGGACAATAAATTTCTTCTGACTTTAAGGTATTTATTGTACCAACCTCATATAGTTTCAAGCGGATTTATCAATGGCGTAAGAAAAAAATACGCTAACCCTTTTTCCTTTTTCGTTGTAACCCTTACTATCTCTTTACTCGTATTCAACCTGTTTTCCGATGATTTTATTGAATTATCTTCTGATGTAAATATATACCAAACAGAACAACACGAAAACAGCATTCTTTCAGATAAAAACTCCCCCAAAGGATATGAATTATTAGGATTTAAAAGTCATAAAGATCTTCAGAAAGCCATAAATTCAAAAGTGTTGAGGTACTATAATATTACTTCATTTCTTCTTTTACCTTTATACACATTGCTTGCTTTTCTCGTTTTTAGAAAGCCCTATAACTTTGGTGAACATCTGGTCATAAACACTTATTTACAAGGAGTTCTGACATTTCTAAGTATTGTACTTTTTGTATTGAGTTTATTAACAAAGATTAATTTCATTACATATGGTTCATTTATACTAATGTTCATCTACTATATATTTACCTATCAGAAGATTTACAACTTAACCTTGGGCAGGCTTAGCATTAAAATGTTGAAATTTGCAGCCTTATTAATTGTTCTTTTCTTAGTAGTAATTATTTTGACGGCTGTAGTTGTAATGATATATGTAAATTAATCTATGTTTCCTAATGTAGAATATTAATTATCAATCTATTAGTGTTCGGTTATTAGTGTTTTTTCTGTGTGGTTAAGCTCATTTTATACTTCATTTTATTGTAACCATTTGTTTAATCAACCTGAGAACCATTATAAATATAATAAACAGTGAGGTAAAGATTGAAATCCAGAGAGGAACTGTATTTTATGATTTTACTTCGTAATAATCAATTATTTGTAAAGTATTAATCTTATCTTGTAGCCAAATATGTAGCCATTTTTTGAATATTCTATGAATACCGAAAAACTACTAATAACATCATTTTATTAAGCACAAAACTATCTTTTTTTGAACTATTTTCTAAATTTCATAATAATATAGTAGGCTTATATTAAAATAATCTTTTGTATCATTCATAACGTAAAGCCTCCACCGGGTTGCGACTTGCCGCTTTCCAACTTTGCCAACTTACCGTAAGCAAAGCAACTCCCAATGCTGCAACACCTGCCAACACAAATATCCACCAACTTAGTGCGGTTTTGTAGGCGAAATTTTCCAACCATTGACTCATAATGTAATAAGCTATTGGTGTGGCGATGATAAAAGCAATGAGTATCCATTTTACAAAACCTTTATTGAGCAAAGTAAGTATTTCTGTTATAGTTGCTCCGTTGATTTTTCTGATACCGATTTCTTTGGTGCGTCGTTGAATAAAAAACAGCGACATCCCCATAATTCCTAATGCCGAAATTAGAATTGCCATTATAGAAAATAATATCATTAGATTTTTTAATCGAATTTCATTGTTATATTTTGCTTTTAACATATCATCAAAAAATTCGTAAGAAAAAGCACGTTCATTTCGGTATTTTCGATAAGTATCTCGAATATACATAAGTGCTTGAGCTTTATTTTCGGGAGCTATTTTCACGTTGGCAGTCATTATATTCTGAGGGTCGTTAGTAATTACCATAGCCCCAATAGAATGGTGCAACGGTCT
>PDWI01000215.1_pt1 | contig 97907 bp, 75 predicted proteins | sample 1430891 | NCBI WGS metagenome assembly PDWI01 (sample SAMN01162508, study PRJNA174530) | Oral metagenome, whole genome shotgun sequencing project. | biome: Marine environment; feature: Marine mammal; material: Swab sample of the gingival sulcus; isolation source: swab sample of gingival sulcus... | reverse complement strand
TCCTTGTTTACATAATTGCTTCTTAAATAGAAGACTGGTCTAAATACTGCATTCATAATACATTCTTTATTAGTGTAGCCAAGCTCCTTAAAATTGTAGTCGTAAAGATTTTAGTCTTGGGCTACAAAATAACATCAAGAACTCTTAACTACAAAGTTCAACATAAATTACTGAATATCAATAAAATGAATGTATTCTTTATGTACTCTGAAAGTACCCTTGGCTACAATTTTCATTTTCTGAAAATTCGTGTAGCCAAATTGTAACCAGTTTAGAGGCTTTTGAGATATTGAACTTCCTCTGAGTGAACTCTGAGAAAAAGTCCATTATACAAAGAGAAAGTGCCGTAACTTATTAGAATTACAGCACTTACTTTGTTTTACTATCTCGAAAGTTGCTTATTTCTAAAGCATTCTCTGGTAGATAAAAGTTGTCTCGCAAGGATTCGAACCTTGACAAACAGGACCAGAATCTGTTGTGCTACCATTACACCACGAGACAATAGCTTTTTATTTCGCTTACAAAGTTAATTATTATTTTATTATTTCCAAAACAAGAACTCTGAAAAAATCTTTGTCGTTTAGCCTTGATTATAGTGATTTGTAGCATTGTTTTTTGTATCTTTGTGTATTAAGGATTGTTATACAAATTAGAAAATAAATAGGAATGATTAAGCCCCCATCTCCCTGCTATATCTTGGAGGAAAAGCTTTTGCGACGAAATTTGGAACTGATACGCTCCGTAGCAGAACGCTCTGGTGCTGAGATTATCTTGGCATTTAAGTCTTATGCTCTGTGGAAAACTTTCCCAATCATCAGGGAGTATATAGAGCATAGTACAGCAAGCTCTATTTATGAAGCTCAGTTGGCTTATGAAGAAATGGGAGCTAAGGCTCATACTTTTAGTCCTGCTTATTCGCTGGATAACTTTGATACGATCCTAAAATATAGCAGTCACGTTACTTTCAACTCATTGAGCCAAATAGAGGCAATGCGAGAGAAGATGAAAGGAGCAGAAGATGTTTCTTTTGGTCTGCGTATCAATCCCGAGTATTCGGTGGTGGAGACAGACCTATATAATCCTTGCTCGGCAGGTTCTCGCTTTGGTGTAACGGCAGACGAACTTGGAGATAAGCTCCCTGAGGGGATTGAGGGTTTGCACTTTCACGTCCTTTGTGAGGGGGAGGCTGAGCAGTTAAAGGCTGTTTTGCTCTCTATAGAAAAGAATTTCCCTAACGCCTTGAAAGAAGCTAAATGGCTTAATATGGGAGGCGGTCATCTGATGACAAGGGAAGACTATAATGTTGAGTGCTTGGTTGAGACGCTAAAAGAGTTTGGGGCAAGACACCCTCATCTGAAGCTTATCCTCGAACCTGGAAGTGCTTTTGTTTGGCAGACAGGCTATTTAGAGGCGAGCGTGATTGACCTTGTAGAGCATCACGGCATCAAAACGGCTATTGTAGATGTATCTTTCACTTGTCATATGCCTGATTGCTTGGAAATGCCTTATCAACCACGTATTAGAGGAGCAAAGAGCCTTGAAGGACAAGAAGCTGGTAACTGCTACCGTATTGGAGGTAATAGCTGTCTGAGTGGCGACTTTATGGGCTATTGGTCTTTTGATAAGCCCCTTGAGATAGGGCAGAGGATAATCTTTGAAGATATGCTACATTATACAACCGTGAAGACGAATATGTTTAATGGTATTCCGCACCCTGCTATTGCTCTTAAGCATTGTGATGGGGAGCTGGAGCTTTTGCGTAGCTATACTTATGAGGATTATAAAGATAGAATGGATTAGAAATATATTGAGATAAGATGGGTATATTTAGTTTTTTCTCTAAGAAAAAGAAAGAAGAAGAGATCATCAAAGAGCAGGAAACACTTGAAGAAGGCTTGAGCAAAAGCAAAGAAAGTGTTTTCTCTAAGCTTGGTCGTGCTATCGCAGGCCGTGATAAGGTTGATGATGAGGTGCTTGACGATTTGGAAGATGTGCTAATTTCTTCTGATGTAGGTGTGGAGACAACGCTTAAGATCATAAAACGTATTGAAGAGCGTGTCGCTCGTGATAAGTATGTTGGTGCTAAGGAGCTGACAAGTATTTTGCGAGAAGAAATCGCTAATCTGCTTACTGAAAATGGTACAATAGATGGCGATAGCTTTGCAATGCAATCGGAAAAATTACCCTACGTCATTATGGTTGTTGGTGTCAATGGCGTTGGTAAGACAACAACGATTGGTAAGCTTGCTCATCAGTTTACGCAAGCAGGACAGAAGGTGGTGCTTGGAGCTGCCGACACTTTCCGAGCTGCTGCTATTGAGCAACTGCAAATCTGGGCAGATAGAACAAATGTACCTCTTGTCAAACAACATATGAATGCCGACCCAGCTTCTGTAGCTTACGACACGCTTAGCTCTGCATTGAAGTCTGATGCTGACGTTGTGATTATTGATACGGCAGGGCGTTTGCACAACAAGGTTGGTTTGATGAATGAATTGAGTAAAATTAAACGTGTGATGCAGAAGCTAATGCCAGAAGCTCCTCAAGAGATTTTGCTCGTTTTAGATGGTTCTACAGGGCAGAATGCCTTTGAGCAAGCCAAGCAATTTACTGCTGCGACGGAAGTTAATGCTTTAGCTGTAACAAAGCTTGATGGTACTGCTAAGGGCGGTGTCGTTATCGGTATTTCCGATCAATTCAAAATCCCAGTTAAATATATTGGTTTGGGCGAGGGAATTGAAGACTTGCAGTTGTTTAGAAAGAAAGAATTTGTAAACTCCCTATTTGGAGAATGAGGAAGAATCAAGTAGATGTCGTAACCTTAGGTTGCTCAAAGAATTTAGTAGATAGTGAGCATCTTATTCGTCAGTTTTTAGCTAATGGCTATAAAGTGAATCACAACCCCGATAAGATTGGGGGAGAGATTGTTGTTATTAATACTTGTGGTTTCATAGCTGATGCACAAGAGGAATCTGTCAATATGATTCTCCGCATTGTTGGTTTGAAAGAGCAAGGAGTTGTTGGCAAGGTTTATGTAATGGGTTGCTTGACCGAGCGTTTTATGGACGAGCTAAGAGCTGAAATCCCCGAAGTTGATGCTTTTTATGGTAAGTTCAACTGGAAAAAACTCTTGAGCGACCTTGGTAAAGCTTATTATAATGATCCTTTGGCAGGGAATAGAAGCATCACAACGCCTAAGCACTATGCTTATCTAAAGATATCAGAGGGCTGTGATAGAACTTGTTCATACTGTGCTATCCCTTTGATGACTGGGCGACATAAGTCCAGAGAAATGGAGGATATTGTGCAAGAGGCTCGTTCGCTTGTTGCTTCAGGAGTCAAGGAAATTCAACTTATCGCACAGGATTTGACCTATTATGGTTTGGATTTATATAAGACGCATAAGTTGCCAGAGTTAGTCGAACGCTTGTCTGATATTGAAGGCTTGGAGTGGCTACGCTTACATTATGCTTATCCAAACAACTTCCCAAAGGATTTGCTCCGTGTAATGCGAGAGCGGAAGAATGTGTGTAGCTATATGGATATTGCTCTACAGCATATTAGTAATCCAATGCTAAAGAAGATGCGTCGTTTTACGACGAGTGAGGAGACTTACGAACTGCTTCGATATATGAGGCAGGAAGTGCCAAACTTGCATTTGCGAACAACTTTGATCGCAGGACACCCAGGGGAGACAGAAGAAGATTTTGAAGAATTGAAGCAGTTTGTTCGTGATATTCGTTTTGATCGTCTTGGTGGCTTTGTTTATTCTCACGAAGAAGGGACTTATGCTCATAAGAATTATGAAGATGATGTCCCTCTTGAGGTGAAACAGGCTCGTCTTGATGAGATAATGTCTATTCAAGAAGGTATCGTGAGCGAACTTAATGAAGCTAAAATTGGGCAAACGCTCAAAACCATTATTGATAGACAGGAGGGTGAGTACTTTATTGGTCGTACGGAGTTTGACTCGCCAGAGGTTGACCAAGAGGTCTTGATTCGTCAAGAAGAAGGAATGCCTCCTCTTGTCATAGGTAACTTCTATGATGTGGAGATTACTTCAGCAGATATTTACGACCTGTATGGACAAGTAAAGTGTTCTTAAAGAGCTAAATAAAAGCAATAGTTCTTGTAGGAGTACTTTTATTTAGGGACGAAAAAATAGAGAAAAATGCTACAAGAAGAGATTTGGTTTAATTTATTAAGCAGAGAGACGGCTATTGACTATGAGCAAATAGTCGTGCTTTGGTCTGCTTTCCTTGCACAATTGGAGCAACGTTTAGTGAATGATAGCTCTGTTGATATGCACCCTTTAGGCTATTGGGAGCTAAGTCTTAGAGAAGAGTTTCTTGGCTATATTGAGCTTGATGATCAAAAGGAGACTTTTATAGTTCCCCCTTCCCTAAACCTTGTATTACAGGCAAAACCTAAGCATAGCTCTATTTGTCTTTTAGCGGACTTTAAGGAGGGTTTAGCCCTACAAACAAAGCTTTCAGAAGCTTCTATCCTGCGGTTTTTAGAACTTTTCCCCAAGCTCATAGATCAGGAAGTTCGTTCAGGTAGAGAGGTTTATTGTGCATTATTGGGGGTATTCTCTCCTTTGAAAAATAATGATGATGAAGAAAAAGGTTATCACCTTAGCTTAAGTAAGGCTTTTGCTGAGAGTCTCAATAAACCGTTTGCAATGTTTAGTCCTATTGAAGTCAATCTTGATGAGGAAAAAAAGTTTGCAAGTCTTAGCATTAGAGAGCTTTCAGATAAGTCTGAATTAAGCCTCCCTCTTGAATACGATTATTATTTAGAACATAAGTTTAACGATACAAACAATATAGAAACAATGAAAGAAGAAAATGAAATTAAAAATGAGAACCTTACTTTAGGTAAGAGTCAAGAAGAGCCTTTTATCCCTATAACAGAGAATAAAGACCTAACACTTGTAGATGATGGGCAAGATGATGATACTCTTGAGGAAGTAGAAAATCTTGATCTTGGAGCACTTCCCTCTGATGATGATGAGACTCTATATGAAGAGAAAAAACGTAAGCGTCGTGGTTGCTTCTTCTATATCCTCTTCTTACTTCTACTTTTAGCAATTAGCTATGCTTTGATGTTGCTTTATCCATTTGATAAGGTAAAGTCTGCCCTAAAACTTCAGGATCAAGAACCTGTAGAGGAGGTTGTCAAGGAGAAGCCTTTAGATACGATTTCTAAGGGGCAGTTAGACAGCTTAATCAAGGGAGATAGCCTCAAGCAAGTTCAAGCTAAAGTAGAATCTAAAGCTCAGGTTGAACCAGCATTGAAGCAGGAACAACCTGCTACAGAAAGTGTGGAAAAACCAATAGAAGAACCCGTGGAAATAATTGTTATTCGTTGGGGACATACACTTCGTAAGATTGCTTTGAAGAAATATGGGCATAAGTCTTTTTGGGTTTATATCTATCAAGAAAATAAGGCTCTTATCAAAAACCCAAATAATGTCCCTATAGGTACGAAGCTTAAACTTCCGCCAAAAAGTAAATATAATATAGATGCTAAGGATAATAATTCTGTAAGGAAAGCGTTAAAATTAGAGCATCAGATTTTTGCTAAATTTAAATAAAGGAATCAATTAATATCCCTAAATGGAAACATTAGACATAAAAGCATTAACACAGAAAATTGAGCAACATAGCTTTGTGATTGACCAACTGCGTAATGGTATGCAGAAATATATCATTGGTCAGAAGCATTTGGTCGATTCTTTACTTATAGCTCTTCTTGCCGACGGGCATATCTTACTTGAGGGTATGCCAGGTTTGGCAAAGACTTTAGCTATTAAGAGTCTTGCTGAGCTTATTTCAGCAGAGTATAAGCGTATTCAGTTTACTCCAGACTTATTGCCTGCAGACTTGTTGGGTACGATGATGTACTCTCAGAAAAAGGAAGAATTCCAAGTCAAGAAGGGGCCAATCTTCTCAAACTTTATCCTTGCTGATGAGATAAATCGTGCTCCTGCTAAGGTGCAGAGTGCTTTGCTTGAAGCAATGCAAGAGCGTCAAGTAACGCTTGGAGAGACAACCTATAGGCTTCCTGCTCCATTCCTTGTAATGGCAACGCAGAACCCTATTGAACAAGAGGGTACTTACCCTCTTCCAGAGGCTCAGGTGGATCGTTTTATGCTGAAAGTACTTATCTCTTACCCCAAGCGAGATGAAGAGCATTTGATTATTCGTCAGCAGATGAATAGGTCAAAAGCTAATGCTAAGATAGAGTCTGTCTTAACTCTTGAAGATCTCTTCCAAGCAAGAGAACTTGTTGAGCAAGTTTATTTAGATGAGAAGATAGAACGCTACATTGTAGATATCGTCTTTGCTACTCGTGAGCGTGATAGAGCAAAGTCAGACCTTGCTGATTTTATTAACTTTGGAGCTTCTCCACGTGCTTCAATCGCATTGGCTCAAGCAGCTAAGGCTTATGCTTTTATCAATAAGCGTGCTTATGTAATACCAGAAGATATTCGAGCTATTGCTTATGATGTCTTGCGTCATCGTATTGGTTTAAGCTATGAAGCTGAGGCTAATGAGCTAAACTCTGATGATATTATTAAGGAAATTCTCAACAGAGTAGAAGTGCCTTAGTAAAGAGGAGAAGATAAGCTAATAAGAGTATGAGTATATTAAAGGAAGTCAGCGAGCTGAATAAGCGAGTTCGTAAGATTGAGATAAAAGCAAAGGGGCTTTCCGAGCAAGTCTTCGCAGGTCAGTACCATTCTGCTTTCAAGGGCAGAGGAATGACCTTTAGTGAGGTGCGTAACTATCAAGTGGGCGATGATGTCCGTGATTTAGATTGGAACGTTACGGCTCGCTATGCAGAACCTTTTGTGAAAGTCTTTGAGGAAGAGCGTGAGCTAAGTCTTATGCTTTTGCTTGACTTATCGGCAAGTACTTCTTTTGGTGCAAACTCTGAGACAAAGCAAACGGTGATGACAGAGTTAGCTGCTACTTTAGCTTTTTCTGCCATTAAGAATAACGATAAGATTGGGGCTATTCTCTTTACCGATAAGGTGGAGCTATTTATCCCTCCCAAATCAGGTAAGAAGCACGTCCTGTATATTATATCTCAGTTGTTATCCTTCAAGCCAAGTCATCGGACTACAGATCTAAATATCCCACTTAATTATTTGGTACGAACTATTAAGAAACGCTGTACAGCATTCTTAATCTCTGATTTTGATCAAAGGTTAGAGGCTTCTTATGAAGATAGCCTACGCTTGGTAGCTCGTAAGCACGATTTAGTTGCAGTCCGTGTCTTTGATGAGATGGAGGTACGTTTGCCTGATTTAGGACTTCTGCGTATGTACGATGCCGAGAGTGGGGTTGATTTTTGGTTAGACACATCTTCTCAAGCGACACAGCAAGTCTATCAGAAAGCTTATAAACACCGTGTCCAAACTTGTAGTAAGCTTTGTAAACGTATGGGGATTGATTTGTTGGAGCTACCTACAGATCAAGACTTTACGAGTGTATTGATGAAATTTTTTAAATCAAGAGCATAGAAAAGAATTATAGATGCAAGGTAATAGCTTTTATTTACGCCGTCTTCTTGTTTGCTGTATATTGATTGTCTGTGGGCAAGGCTTATTTGCTCAATCAGTTTCAATACAAGGGGAACTTGATAAGTCGGAGATGATGACAGGAGAGCAAGCTTCTGTCAATCTTGTCATCAGAACAGATAACCTCCCTCAAACAAGGTTTAGACTCTCTAATGATGCTGGAGAGCGTCGTTTTGAGGTGTTAGAGTTAGGAGCTTTGGATACAACAAAATTAGATGATAAGCTTTTAGAGATAAAGGCTCGTCTTCTTATTACTTCTTTTGATTCTACTCTTGTTCGTATTCCTCCGATCATTGTTGAGACTCCCAATGCAGTTGATTCTACAGAGTCTTTTGCTATTAATATTATTCAACCCAAAGTAGATGTCTCTAAGCCAAATGATTTTAAAGAGATTAAGTCTCCTTGGACTGTTGAATTAACGTGGCGAGATATTGTACAGGTCATAACAGAAAGTATTTATTTTTGGATTATTATCATCTTATTATTTACTCTATTGTTAGCTTATTTGCTTTATCGTTGGTATGTCAAGAATAAGCGTTTATCTGTACAGGAGGCAGCCCCCCTTATTGTCTTAACATCAATAGAAAAGTTTGAGCGAGCTATTACGCTTATTCAGGAGCAAAGATGTCTTGAGCAAGAAAACTACAAGATGTATTATACTTTGCTTATTGAAGCGATGAAGTCTTTCTTAGATGAAGAAATGTCTTGGACAACTATGGAACAAACATCTAATGAGGTATTAGAGACTCTTCAAGAAGCTAATTATACAAGGAAGGAACTTAATCCAGTAGAAGATGTCTTCCGTTTGGCTGACTTGAGTAAGTTTGCCAAAAGCAAACCTTCAAGAGATGAGGCTGAAGAATCAATGAACATAATCAGAAGATTTTGTCAAGAGCTTTATCAAGAGCAAGTTGCCAAGCGAGCAATAGAAGAAAAGGAGTATAGTCAATTAAATGAAAATGCTGATCTTAAATAAGCAATTATTATGAATTTTCTATATCCAAAGTTTTTGTATCTGTTGCTTTTGCTCCCTTTGTTATTCCTTTGGGAGTTCTTTCGTCATAAAGAGCGTCAAGCTACGATTTTGAGTTCATCGATTGATTTCTTGAAGCATCTAAAACCCAGTTTACGTGTTCGCTTGCGTTTTCTCCCCTTGATCCTTCGATATATTGCCTTTATTTTTATTATCATAGGCTTAGCTCGTCCACAAGGGGTTAGAGCTTGGGAAGAGACAAATGTAGAGGGAATTGATATCATCTTAGCAATGGATCTATCAAGTAGTATGCTATACTACAAAGATTTTAAGCCTAATAGAATGGAGGCTGCAAGAGTAGAGATAACAAAGTTTATTAATTCTCGACCAAATGATAATATTGGTTTAGTTTGTTTCTCTGGAGAGAGTTTTACTGCTTCTCCGTTGACGATAGATCATTCTATTTTGCTTAACAGACTAAATGAGACTGTTGACCTAACGCAAGAACTTTGGTATGCGGGATATGATCCTATTATGCAAGATGGGACAGCTATTGGGCAGGGGTTGATTACCTCAATCAATCGTCTTCGTCAGCGAGATAGTAAAAGTAAAGTTATTGTTTTACTGACAGATGGCGTTAATAATGCAGGTCAGATTGCACCTGTTGATGCTGCTAAAATAGCCAAAGAATTAGGTATTCGTATCTATACCATAGGTGTAGCATCTGATAAAGATCGGATTAGAGTTGATATGCCTGATCCATTTGGAGGAATGCAACAAAGAATGGTGCCTAATACCCAAAAGATTGATGATACAAGCTTGAAAGAAATTGCTAAGATATCCAATGGACAATATTTTCACGCTAATGATGAAGAAGGTCTGGAGCATATCTATAAAGAAATTGATGCAATGGAGAAGGAAAAGCTAAAGCATATCAATCATCAAATTAAAGATGAGCAATTTAGCCTCTTTGTTTTAATAGCCTTGTTAGCTCTTTTGCTTGAGTTTATCCTTAGAAGTACTTACTTAAGAACATATCCTTAGTATGAATATAGAGTTTTATGCTCCAGAGTATTTATATGGTCTATTACTGGTAGCAGTCCTTTTGGGGCTTAGTATTTGGAGCTATTATAGACGACGTCAGAAATTAGAAGCCTTAGCTCCAAAGAAAGAAATGAGAGATTTACTCGCTCCTGATAGAGTTGGACGGAAGCGTTTATATAGAGATGTGTTCTTTCTATTAGCTCTATCGGCTTTACTTGTAGCACTCTCACGTCCTCGTAGTTTAGTCTCAGGCAATAAAGATGAAGATTTGAAGGGGATTGAATTAGTTTTTTGCTTTGACGTATCAAACTCGATGCTTTGTCCTGATATTGCTTTGAGCCGTATTGATTTTGCTAAGAAAACCGTTAGCACCTTACTTGATGATATGCCACAGAATAAGGTTGCTATTATTGCATTTGCTCAGAGTGCTTATGTGCAGTTGCCTTTGACTACAGATATGCTCTCTGCCCAAGAGTTTCTACATAACTTATCACCCGATATTCTTTCTGCTCAAGGTACTTATATTGGAGAAGCTATCCGCTTGGCTCAGAAGTCATTTTCTTCTCAGAAAGATATTGGTAAAGCTATTGTTTTACTGACAGATGGCGAAGATTTTGAGAAAAATGATAATGCCTTGGAGGCTGCTCGCAACTCTGCAAAAGCAGGTGTCTCTATTCACGTAGTGGGAGTTGGTACAAAAGAGGGAGGACTTATTCCTTTACCTGATGGTACTTACTTGAAAGATGATGAGGGAAAGCCAGTTACTACCTATTTTAATCCCGACTTAGGACGAGCTATTGCAAAAGCTGGTTCAGGAAGCTTTGTTTCATTTAACAGCTCCAAAGCCGTTGTTTCTGCCTTAGAGCGTCAGCTTGAGGAACTTCCTAAGGCGAATATCTCAACGGTTAAAGGTAATTTATATAAAGAGTATTTTGTCTATTGGTTGGGATTTGCTTTGTTAGTGCTTCTTGCAGAGTATTTTATCTTGGAGCGTCGTAATGGATTTTTTAGAAAATATAAACTATTTAATGATGAAGATTAAAAGGCTTATATTAGCAACACTTCTCTGTATAACTTCTGTCCTTGCTCTCCAAGGGCAGAACTTTAATAATGAACTTCGTAAGGGGAATAATGCTTATAAGGAGCGACGTTATGCCGATGCTATTGCTTATTATAAAAAAGCCCTTAAGGTAGATGACTCAAGTGCAAAAGCAAAGTTTGCTCTTGCAGATGCTTTGTATCAGAAAAAACAGGACTCTCTTGCGGTTCAGTATTACCAAGAAGTTCTTCAAGACTCTTTATCTCGTGAAGATAAAGCTGAGGTTTTGCATAATATTGGTAATATTGCTATGAGGAAGAAGGATTATAAGCAGGCTGTTGATTGCTATAAAAAGTCTCTAATTCTTAATCCTGATGATGATGATACTCGTTATAACTTAGTCTTAGCTCAGAAGCTAATGCCTAAGGATAAGCAGAAAAAGCAGAACAAGAACGATCAGAATAAAGATAATAAGGATCAGCAAAAAGATAAACAGAAACCTAATAAGGATAAAAAGAATAAAGATAAGGATAAAAAAGATCCTCAGAATCAGAAGAAAAAACAAGATAATCAAGAGAAACCTAAGCAAGACAAAGCTAAAAATCAGGATCAGTCTCAAAAGAAAGAGGAGCAGGATCTGAACAAAAAGCAGTTGGAGAAGCTATTAGATAGCTACAAGGCTAATGATGAAAAGACTCGTAAGAAAGTCCAAAAAGTTCAGGTTTATCTCAAAAATAAGAATAAGAAAAAGGCTAAAAAGAAATGGTAATGCGTAGAGGTTTATTTGCACAAAAGTTTTTGCGACTCTTATTTGTATTGTTTATAGTTGGATTTAGTTCTACTGTAGTACTGGGACAAACGATTAGTGTTAATGCTCCTAATACAGTTGTTGCTAATGAAAGGTTTTCAGTTCAGTATAGTTTAGATAATATTGAACCCTCAGGCTCACCTTCAGAGATTAGCTATCCAGGGCTTGAAATGCTTTACGGTCCTGCAATGGGGCAAAGCTCTCAGGTATATAATATCAATGGTAAGATAACATCAAAGAAGTCTTACACTTATACTTATACATTTCTTGCCGAGAGAGAAGGGACATTCTTTGTGAAAGGATTTTCTATCCCGACAAAGAGTGGCGTAATGTCTGCACGAACTGTTAAGATTAAAGTCTTAGGCTCTTCTCAGAGTGGAGGAGGAGAGGCTTCATCTCTAAAGCCATTTCTATCAACAGAGTTAAGCAAAAAGAAAATATATCTCAATGAGGCTGTCGTTATTACGCATAAGCTCTACATTGATAATTTACGTTTTAGGTATGACCCTTTAGCTCCGATTGAGTATAAAGGTTTTATTACACAAAACATCAAGGTTAGTAGAGACGATATCCTTGATAAGGCAAAAATTAAGGGGAATATTTACAATGCTTTGACGCTGGCTAAAGATATTATCATACCGAATAAGGTTGGGAAGGTTAATATATCAAGCGTGAGATCATCTATTTACGTGCCAGTTCCTTCCAATGATATATTTTTTTCAACGGAAGAGCGTGAACTTATCCTTAAATCAAAAGAGAAAACATTAAATATTCTTCCTTTACCTACAGAGGGAAGACCAATAGACTACTCTGGTGCAGTAGGAGATTTTACGATTAAATGTAGTTTTGATGAGGCTCAAGGCTTAGAAACTAATAAGGCTTTTAATATAAAAGTTCATATACAGGGACAGGGCAACTTAAAGTCAGCTACTATCCCTAAAATGAACTTCCCAACTTCTTTTGAGACTTATCCTGCCACTTCGGAGCAGAATATGTATTACGATAAGACTACGAATAGGATTATCTCTAAATCAGATATAGAATATACTTTTATCCCAAGAGATAAGGGGCAGTTTACAATTCCAGAGTTAAGCTTTAGTTTCTTTAATCCTAATAAAGATCAATACGAAACCATTCGTACAGAAGAGTTTACTCTCTCTGTCAAGCAAGGAGAGAAAATTAGTAATCAGGGTATAATACAAGAAGCTAATTATTCGGATAATATCCTCTCTAAATACCATCAACATAATGCAAGTGATGACTTTGTTCAAGATTTGTCAAAGCTTTCATTTTGGTATTTTGGTGCTTATCTACTAATGATTGTACTCACTATATTAGCTGTATTCTTGATTCTTCGTTATAGAGCTTTGAGGCAAGATGTCCTTTCGTTCAAGTCAAAGAAAGCAAATACTATAGCTCTTAAGAGGCTGAAGCAAGCAAAGGCTTTTGCTGATAATAATAAGCCTGATACTTTCTATGAGGAGCTATTAAGAGCTTTGTGGGGCTATATTGGAGATAAGTTTAGTATGCCTATTTCAGCTCTTAGTAGAGAGAATATACAGAGCCTATTTGAAGAGAAGGGCTTTGAGGATAGCCTTGCAAAAGAGTATTGCTTTTTAATTGATGAACTTGAGTTTACACGCTATACGCCTCAGCAGGGGCAGAGACAGCTACAAGATCTGTATGATAAAGCTTTGGATCTTATCTTGATGATTGAAAAAAATAAATAGATGAAGATGAAACAATTGAAATATATAGTATTATTTAGTCTCTTGTTAATGACGACTTCTCTCAAGGCTTTGACTTCAGATTCTCTATTTTATTCGTCTCAGTATTTAGAGAGTTCTGAGTTCTTGGAGAAAGAGTTGGGGCAAGGTAATGATGGGATTGTCTACTACAACTTAGCCCTTAACTATCATAAGCTTGGAGAGAAGGCAAAATCAATCATTGCTATTGAGCGTAGCTTCTATCACAATCCTTATAGTGAAGATACTCGCAATGTAATGGCAGAGTTATACAAAAGAACTAATGGTGTTTGTGCCTATGATAGAGGAGTCTTATTGACTTTCTTGGATAATTTGATATATGCTTTTCATTTAACGACTTGGATTGTTTGGGCATTGCTCTTTTTCTTTGCATCAATGGTAATGGTCATCTTATATTTCTATTTTAGAGGAGCATTATATCAGCGAGTAGCTTTTTATTTATTTTTGATGCTACTTATTTGCTCCTTTTTATCTAATATGGCTATTGCTCATCAGTATTATTATCACAAAGAAGTAGAAGATTTGGCCATTGTCAATACTGAAGCGACGATTTATTCTGAGCCAACAGATCAAGGGCAAGAAGTTGTCAAGGTGTTTCAAGGGAATCGCCTCTTAATGTTGGAGAATCCAGCGGATATCCCTTCTTCTTGGCAAGCTGTTGAATTGCCTGATGATAGAGTTGCTTATATCAATAAGTCGGCTCTTACGCCTGTTATTGAATCAATTAATTAGTTAGCAAAATGTTATTATCACCTCCATTATTGCCTTTTGAGGAAAGTGTTTTATTATGGATTAATGGGCATCATTCATCTTTTTTAGATGCTTTTATGTTTATGATTAGCAATTTGCCTGCTTGGTTACCTCTTTTAGTTGTATTGCTTTTTTGGTTGTTCTACAAAAAAGCTTGGCAAGAGACTGCATTGCTTTTATTTTTCGTTGCTTTGTGTATCCTCATTGGCGATCAATTAAGTTCTGGCTTTGCCAAACCATTTTTTGCCCGCTTTCGTCCTACTTATACTGAAGGGTTGAAAGAGCAACTGCATATTGTTTTTAATTATACTGGGCGAGAATATGGTTTTTTCTCTGGACACGCTACCAACTTCTTTGGTGTAGCTTTCTTTTTATCCCTTATCGTGCGTAATAGACGCTTTAGTACAATGCTTTTTGTATTGGTTTCTTTGGTTATCTATAGCCGTATGTATCTGGGGGTACATTATTTATCTGATGTCCTTGCGGGAGTGTTTGTTGGAGGGGTGGTAGCTTATCTACTAACTTTCCCTTATCACTATCTAAGGAAAATCTTATCTCCTACATCGCATAAGCAGACAAAAGAGGTTTTTGCCCTTGGCTTAAACTACGTTTTGATTGGTTTATATTGTTTTTTGCCAATCTTAATGGCTTACTCCTTAGCAGTCGTTAAGATTCTTAAACGCATATAATTAGCTCTAAAAAATAAGAAAATGATTTTTGAAGTTTGTATTGATTCTGTTCAAGGTGCTAAGACGGCAAGTAAATACGCCGTTAAGCGAGTTGAATTATGTTCGGCATTGAGTATTGGCGGTCTAACGCCAAACGTTGGTTTGGTTGAGGAGTGTTGTCAGGTACAAGGCGTAGAAGTTCATACAATGCTCCGTCATAAAGAAGGCAACTTTCAGTATTGTGAAGCTGATGTCGAGATAATGAGGAAGGATATGATTCATTTTGCAAAGTTAGGGATTAAGGGCGTTGTCTTTGGAATCCTTGATGAGCATCAAGAAGTTTCAGAGCTTAATAAGACCTTGCTCCAAGAAGCTAAGAGCTTAGGCTTAGAGGCGACTTTCCATCGTGCATTTGATTTCGTGTCTAATCCTGAAGAGAGTATCAAGAAACTTGTTGATTGGGGCTTTACACGTGTTCTAACTTCTGGGTGTCAGCCTACAGCGATTGAGGGGATTGATTTGATTGCTAAGCTTAATGATAAGTATGGAGAGGATATTCAGATTATGGCAGGGAGTGGTGTTAATGCCCAGAATGCTTTAGTCTTTGAAGAAAAGGGTATCAAAAACTTGCATTTTACTGCAAAGAAGCTGGTTGGTCAAGTTGCGTTGTCTATGGGAGAGCAAACCGTTGTAGATGAAGATAAGATCAAAAGTATTACTCATCTATTTGCATAAGTAGAAGAGCTTAATTAAAAAAATAGCCGTAAGATATTCTGTCTTACGGCTATTTTTTTATCATTAGAGTTTAGAGATTATAGCTTAATAATCCTCTGATTACTACTTCCTCTAAAGCGAAGTGTTGGATCTCTAAGGCTCTCGATATAAGGTCCATCAATCAAGGTGTCTATATACTGCAGAGCCTTACTCATCGTAGCATCTTTGCGGATATGTTCAATCGTATAACCTGTATAGCACCAAATGTTTTGACCAGTCTCTTCCTTTAGCTTTTTGAGCAACTGACATAGACCTTTGGGGTCAAAGAAAGGGTCTCCGCCAGAGATTGTAATGCCGTCAAGCAGAGGGTTAGCATTGATTTCAGCAATAATGTCATTTAAGATATCATCGGTAAGCTCACAGCCATTATCGGGATCCCAACTTTCGGGGTTATGACAGCCTTTGCAGGCGTGCCGACACCCCGATAGGTAGATTGAATAGCGTAAGCCAACCCCGTCTGATATTGTCTCCTTAAAGACATTGAGTAGCTTCATTAATGCTAAGAATAAGAGCTTACTTAGCTATGTTTTACTCTATCTCTTTCTTCAGCTTGCTTGGCACTATTCCAAGAGTCCAACGTTCCTGTCAAGTAACCTGTAATACGTCTTAGACGAGCAATGTTTTCACTTGAGCAAACAGGACACTTAGTATAGATAAGACCTCTATAGTTACATTCATTACAAGTATCAACAGGGTGGTTGATAGAGCCGTAGCCGATACCTTCCTCTTTCATCGTACGTACTAACTTGAGGATAACACCGACATTTTTCTTAGCTTCGCCATCTAACTCAATGTAAGAGATGTGTCCACCACCTGTAATAGCGTGGAATGGAGCTTCTGTTTTGATCTTATTAAACATACTAATTGGTTCTTTCACATCAACGTGGAAAGAATTAACATAGTAATCCAAGTCATTAACCCCTTCAATAATACCAAAACGCTTCTTATCCATTCGTGTGAATCGTCCTGAAAGTCCCTCTGCAGGTGTACCTAAGACTGAATAGTTTAGCTGATACTTGTCTTTATATTCTTGAACAACCTCATTCATCACAAGGATTGCATCATAGAGTGTTTGCCAAGCTTTTTGGTCAGAGCCGTGTCCTTTGCCCAATAAAGCAACCATAGCATTGTGTCCTCCGATAAAGCCTATACCGAGCGTTCCACTCTTCCAGACTTCTCCAACTTCATCATTTGGTTTAAGCTGGCTACCACCTTTCCAAACATTGTTGTTTAGTAGGAATGGGAATTGTTTAGCCAAAGCCGAGCATTGGTATTCATAGCGATCGTGTAGCTGTTCGGCAATTAGTTTAGCCGTTGAGCGAACAGAGGCGTAGAAATACTCAATAGCCTTCTCCTGTCTTTCTGTATCAGAGAGAGAGGCACATTCTTTTTCAGCTTTTTGTTTAGCTAAGATTGCCAAACGAGGGAGGTTCATCGTTGTAAATGATAGGTTACCACGTCCTACAGAGCTTTTCATTCCGTGTAGGTTCTCAAAGACTCGTGTACGGCAACCCATTGTCGCAATTTCGTGTAGGTAGCGTTTTGGGTCATCAGCACGCCAAGCGTCGTTGTGATTGAACTTAGTATCTAAGAATACGAAGTTAGGGAATAAGGCTGAAGACGTTGTCTGACACGATTGTAGAAGTAGGTCAAAGTTTGGCGTTTCAAACTTTATATCGCCCTTTAATGCAGAGTCAATATCTTCCATTGCCAATTTATAGTCTGCTTCAGAGTAGTTAACCCCTTCTTTTACTTTGAAAATTTGAATTGGGAAGATAGGCACTTCATTCTTGCCTAAGCCCTCAACTGTCGTTTTCAATAGCTCACGGATAACCATACGCCCTTCGTTGCTTGTATCTGTTCCATAGTTGATCGAACTAAAGACCACTTGGTTACCACCACGAGAGTGCATAGTATTAAGGTTGTGAATGAAGCCTTCCATTGCTTGGTGCGTATCTTTCTCTGTTGCTTGATAAGCACTCCTAAGAGCTTTTCTGACAAGTTGCTCAGAGATTTTAATACCTTTTTCATTAAGAGCAGAGGTCAAGCGAAGCACCTCTGCTGGACATTCGCAGAGCTTAGGCTCTATTTCAGCGATATAGTTTTTTAGATGTTCTCTAAGTTCTTGCTCTTGTTCTTGGTTAAACTGATCAAGGCTTTCCATTGTATAGGCAAAGAGCAGTTTCTCTCTTAGGTGCTTACGGAAAGTTTTACGTACCCCTGGTGCCATAAAGAAATCAAATGCAGGGATAGCTTGTCCGCCGTGCTGTTCGTTCTGATTCGTTTGGAAAACGATCGTCGCCAAAGTCGCATAGCTCTGGATACTTTGAGGTGTGCGGATACTTCCGTTTTTGGTGCGGAAGCCTCGCTCAAAGAGGTCTTCAAGGTCGTACTGAACGCAGGTAGCAGTCTTCGTAGGATAATAATCTAAGTCGTGAATGTGAATATCGCCATTTTTATGAGCCTCGGCATAGCGAGGTGCAAGCAGATACTTCAGAGCGTAGTCCTTGGTAACCTCAGCGGCAAATGTCATCATCTGTCCTGATGGCGTATAGGCACTCATATTGGCATTGCTCAGATTAACGTCATTCTTCTCAATACGCACGATACCGTCCATAATGTGTTTGAGGCTTGTGCGTTTTTCACGCTCTTTGGTGCGATATTCTCTATATATAATGTATCTTTTGGCAACTGTTGGGTTGATATTCATCAAAGCCTTCTCTACCAAATCTTGGATCTCTTCTACCGAAATCTCTTGATTAGGCAAATTTGTAGCATATTGCTCAATATCTTTGATTACATTTTGGAGTTCTAATTCATCAAACTCACTATCGCTTGCCTTAAAAGCTTTGCACATAGCATTGTAGATTTTCTGTCCGTTGAAAACCTCTTTGCTCCCATCACGTTTACTTATCTGTATCATTTTGTATGTATTTAAGAATTGATTATTTCTATGTGTCTGAAGGATAGTGTTTTATCAATGGTTTCATCTCGAAACCATTATAATATATGCCAACAGTTACAAAACAAAAGTACAAAAATATCCATACTAATACAAGTTGCAGAAGTGAAATAAATTGCCATAAATAAGTCTTTTGAAAGCCTTACATTTTATAAATGATTGTATGTTAAGAGGATATATTATTTGTCTTTTTAGATAAAAATTTAAGCTTAATATCTATTCTAAATAGCACAAATCGGAACAGTCTCGGAGAGTTTTTCTAATTCTTTGTTTATCAATGAGATAGGTCTCTTCTTTTTAAGCTTGAAAAATGTTCCGGAAAACTCATCTGACTTTTTGGGAAAACTTTTTTGAGTTTCTGGGAAAACTCATTTGACTTTTCCCAAAGACTTTTCGCACTTTTCCAAATAGCACAAATCGGAACTGCCAATTTTAGGAATTTTACTACCTTTGTCCTAATAGATAGATTGGAGAAAAAAGCTATTATGAGCATAATGCAAAAAAAGAAATACAGCATATTTATACTGCTGATGATATATATGTACCCGACGATTTTTGTCAGCGGGCAAGAGGTTCAGCACGACAAAGAATGGGAGCAGTATATCAATAAACTGCCAAGTCGGCAAGGCTATTTTTATAAAGCTAAAAAGATTGTACACACACAGCCTAAGGTTGATAGCCTTAGCTCTGAAGACTTGTTGGTAGATAGTCTGCCAATACGTCCCTCGGCTCTTGTCCGTTTCTATCTATCTCCAGATTATAGACCAAAGGCAAGTTATAATTTATTATCATCAGTGCTGTCATTGCCATTGAGCTACCAGAGAGTTGAAACCAAAGACTTTATGCAAGCTCAAGATAAACTTAAAATAGATACTTGTTTTCAATGCTCATTTGCTTTTGTGCCTCAAATATCACTATCGCCTGAAGTCCTTAGTCTGAGTGAGAAATGGCAAAGAGAAGATGCCCTATATACGAGCCTGCTTGGAGTGCTACAAAAGGAAAAATTTGCTCTCTTTGAGTGCTTAGCTCTAAAGTTGAGCGATGACGTCTTGGGCTTGAAACGTATTGAACTAAAAGAGAAACTCCCAAGGCTGAAGAATCAAGAGGTTAAGAATAGGGGAATGTATGATGTGATTAAGTCCCTACAGCTCAAGAAACTCAAGACAAAGCATTGGTTTCCTAACTTTGAGAATAGCATACAGATGTCTCAGAACTATATTTCGGAGAACTGGTACAAAGGAGGGCGAAGTAACTTAAACTTGCGGACACGTACTTATTTCAAACTGCAATATCGCTCAACTAATGGTAAGATTATTTGGAATAATGAACTGGAGGATAAGTTAGGTATTTACTCCTCTCAAGATAATAAGGAGTCTTCGTATAAGATTTCGGAAGACCTCTTTCGCTTGAGAAGTAACTTTGGTCTCAAGGCAAGGGGGCAATGGTATTATACCTTTGATAGCGAGCTGAGAACTCAGTTGTTTAATACCTACAAGAATAAAGGTAGCCAAAATGAGATTTTGCAAGCAAGCTTTTTTGCTCCTTTCAACTTAAACGCAGGGCTTGGTATGAGATTCTTGTATAGCAAAAAAGGTCGGGTATATGGTAGTAGCTTCTCTTTCTCTACAAATATCGCCCCTCTATCTTTTACCTACAAAAAGAGTTTTCGTGATGATATTGAGCTATCTCGCTATGGGCTGAGCAAAGATAAGATGAGCGATCATCGTCTTGGTTCGACCCTAAGAGCGGAGATTCGTTGGAACTTTAATATGGATGTGAGTTGGACTTCTCGTTTGTATTTCAATACTTCTTACAGCCACGTTGAGACTGAGTGGGAGAATACGCTTAATATGAAGATAGGACGTTATTTCTCTACACGTATCAACTTGCGTTTGCGTTACGACGATTCAGTGCCTGCTTTGGAGACTTGGCAACGCTATTTGCAAGTTAATGAAGTCTTGAGCTTTGGCTTTAACTACCGAATATAGTATTTCTTTCCCTAAGAGCAATCGTGTAATACAAAAGCGAGCCGTGGTCATATAGACCACGGCTCGCTTTTGTATTATATGAATGAAGAGGGGGAACTACTTCTTCTTTTTATTCTTAGCTAAGTACTGCTCCAAAGCCTTTGGCATTGATGGACAGCTTGGTGATGGAGCTGAAAGCTCTAAGGCATAGCCTGCATCTGTAATTGCTTTTGCTGTCTTAGGTCCAAAAGCTGCTAATTTAGTCTTAGAGGTATCACAATTTGGGAAGTTCTCTTGAAATGATTGAACGCCTATTGGCGTAAAGAGAACGATTAAATCAAATTGTTCTTCTTTGATTTCTGTAGGAAGCTCTACGGGTACGGTGCGGAACATTGTACCTGTCGTTACGGAGATTTTAGCTGTTTCCAACTTCTCTACAAAGTCTCGTTTATAGCCTTGTGGAATAGGCATAAAATACTTTTCTTTGGGGTGCTTAGCGATGAGCTTGCCAAGCTCATCAATAGAGCTTAACTTTGGGATATGCACTTTGCGTTTGCGAACGGTAATAAACTTTTGCAAATAGTTTGCTATTTGCTCATTCATACAGAAGTATTTCATCTCGTCAGACATCGTCAGACGTAGCTCTTTGCTAAGCGAGAAGAAATGCTCAACGGCTGTGCGTGTATTAAAAATAATCGCTGTATGTTCCAAAAGAGCAATCTTCTGCTCACGGAACTCTAAACTTGACAAAGTCTCAACTTTGATAAAAGGTTGAAATGATAAATCTATCTTATACTTATCCGCAATATCAAGATAAGGAGATCTACCAATCTCGGGTTTGGGTTGAGAGATCAGAATTTTTGTAATAGCCATTTACAAGTATTCAAATAATAAAACTAAATAATTATGTTGATGCACTTGCTGTACGCCTATTAGGACATAAGCCAAGGGTAATAATTCAGCTGTGCATAGGTATAAAAAGATATGGAAAATACTGCTAAGGTTGTGTGATAGCCTTCTTATGCAAATGATAACTCTTAATAAAATAAAAAGAGAGAAAGAAACTATTAGAATCCATAAAAAGACATTATTTTCTAAAGGCAAAAAAGAAATGGAAAAAAGCCCTAATTGAGTTAATGCTCTGGTATAGGCTAATAATCCATTATTCCTAAGAAGGAGCAGACTATCTTGTTTTGTTGAAAAAATCTTAGACCAAATAGATAAGGTCATACGACGCCAAGCGATGACTAATAACACAACAATAGAGGCTGAAAGACTTACCACGCTTGCCTCAGCCCAAGAGATAGTCCAAGGAAGATAATTGTATTTTAAGAGTAAGATCAGTACTAAGCCACCACCGAATAAAGCATTTAATAATAATACTACAATGGAAAATATTCGTGGCGTAAGAAAACGTCTTAGAAGTATCTCAAAGTCTTCTGCCCTACGAGTCGTACTTGCTTGTCTGAAAAGAAAGCTATAAAAAGTAGGGAATAGCCCCAAGAGAGGGATTAGTAGTAATAACCCCAATGCTCCAATGGAATATAAGACATCTATTACTTCTTGATATGCCCAAAAAGTTCCCGTCTCCATTAAATATTATAAGCTTAAAAGTATTGTGCTTAAGATTGCTCCTTAGGCAGTGCTATGAAAATAGTCTTTGCCAAAACGATTTCTTAGGTTTAGCATCTTCTGCAAGCAGAGACAAGTTATCCCAACCAGCATCAAGAGCTTTTCCTTCTTTGATATAGTGATAAATCGTACCCCAATCAGGTAAGCCACCAAAGCCACGGTCGTCAATAAATAAGTCTGCCTTTAGTTTGCGAGAATAGTGCTTATTCTCAATCGTTTCTTCAGGGAAATCTCTATTAATAGCGTAGAACTCTAAGCCTCTTTCAAAACACCAAGCTACAGCCTCGTCCAGTTCTTTCCCTTCACGCACAGTCCAAAGGATAAGACGATGTCCCTCTCTTTGAAGCATCTGAAGGGTTGTTATTGCGAACGGAAGCTCAGCCCCAATCTCAGGATAGCGATGTTGAACGATAGTTCCATCAAAATCAACAGCAATAGTCATATTGTTATTTTTTTATTAATGATGAGTACAAAGATACAAAAAATATAAAGAGACTAAGCTAAATTTAGCTTAGTCTCTTTATATTTTTTACAAATTAAAGGTCAAATCTTATTTCGTTAGCTTAACGACTACTTTACGACCTAATGGCTCTGCCACGACATCTTTGTCAATGCTTGAAGCCCCTATAGTTAGTCGTTCTGAAGAAATGCCTTGTGCCTGAAGGTAGGCACGTACAGACTCCTGACGATGCGAAGCTAAACGAATGTTTGCAGTCTTATTGCCATCAGCAGAAGCATAGCCTGTTATTTCAACTTTAGCTTGTGAGAACTCATTCATAAACTGAACAACCTCTCCTAAAATAGCTTTAGCCAAAGGTGTTAGCTTAGTTGAGTTGATAGAGAAAAAGACTGAACGCTGAAAATCTACAGGAACAGCGACTTCTTGAACCTCAGACTTGATAAGCTCTACCGTGTCTATTACAAGCACAGAATCAACACGAGGTTCTTCAATCTCTTCTACAATAGAACGGATTTCAGCTTCGTTATTTTCTTCTAATGCTTTATTTAGTCGAACTTCTTTTTCTTCTAAAGCCTTTAAGCGACGTGCCAAAGAATCTATTTTAGAAATCTTATTTGAGGCTTGTACTTGCTGTACTTGGGCTTGTGGTAGGATAACTTGTGCCACCTTCGCTGTTGAATCATTCTTTACAACTACAGGTTCTACAGCTTTAGCTCTCTTTTGATGAATAAAAATAGTATTGCGTTGGGCAGTATCAACCTCCGCAAGCTTTTTTTCTGTAGCCAAAAGTCGAGCCTCCAAGAAAGCCAAACGTTTCTTCATAAGAAGAGTTGTGCTATCTACTGCTGGTTTTTGCACTGCTACGACAGGCTTTTGTGAGCTTTCTTGTTTCGGAGCTACTGCAGGCTTTGTTGCTTTTCGCTCTTTATCAGTCTGGCTATTATTGATATTGATAATAACTGGTTGCTGTTGAGGTGCTTGTTGCACCTGTCCAAAAGGAATAGCTCTTTTGCTAAGCAGGTTAATCAACATTTGATAACGTAATAGTTGCATTTGTTGAGCTGTCTGCTTAGCTTTTTTAGCTTTAAGCTCGAGGGCAAGCTTTTTTAAGCTTGCTTCAAGAGCTTGCTCATCAACAACAAACGTTTCCTCTTGCTGAGCAAGAGAGTCTGGGGTAGCTGTTTCCTGCTTAGCAGGAGCTTTTGTCTTAGTTTGAAGAGCCTGAGCCCACACCGAAGTGTAGGCACAGAAACCTAAACTAATTAGAAATAACTTAATCTTCATAATACTTAATGTTTAGAAAGATTAAAAGTTAAATGAATATCCTATTGCAATTTGATTGTTGTCAAATAAAGAGCGAATAGAATAATCTACGAAAAGCTTACCACCAAGGACGTTGTTGATCTTAGCTCCCAAGATAATGTTTGTACCCCAGTTAGTACCGTCAGTGTTGCTAAAACCATAACCTAAACCAACGTAAGGAGTAACAGCGTCAAATGAATCTTTCAACGCATTGATTTGATAGATTCCATTAACGAATAGTCCGAAACCTCCTTTAGAACCAAAGCCATATAATACTTCAGGAGATAAAGAGAAATCACTATCCTTATATTGTAGGTTAGCACGAAGACCAAGGTTGAAAGTAGTTGCTTCTCCAAAGTTCATTCCTGCATAAGTATCTACAGATTGTAGTGAGAAAATTGGATCAGCCTTCGCTGGTTCTGCTTTCTTAATCTCAACAGTCTTAGCCTCTACTTCGCCATCAGCTTTAACTCTGATAACTTCGATTTGTTGTGGTTGTTGAACTTGCTTAGGAGCTTTCTTTACTTTAGTTGTTTTAGCTTCAGCTTCTTCTACTTGAACGATACGAATTGGTTGAGGTTGGCTAATGTTAGCAATCTCCGCCTCTTCTTGGCTAAGCATTTTTAGTTTAGCTTCAAGTTTCTCAATTTGAAGTTCTTTCTCTTTGTTCTTGATCTGTGTTTCCAACGCTTTGATACGTGCTTCTAATGCAAGCTCTGAAGCTGTTTTAGTTGTAGGCTCAGCTTTTGCTGCTTCAACCTTTGGTGCAACTGCTGTAACAGGAGCAACTACAGGTTTTGCTTCAGGTGTAGCCTTCTTAACTTCCTCAGTTTTCTTTGTTGCTGTAGCTTGAGCAGGTGTTAGCTGTTGCATTGGCATTACCTGTGGTAATAGCATTTGTGGGTAATAGTTTTGACCATTACTTAGAGCAGAGAAAAGTAGAATCTTATCAAGATCACTCATTTGTGCAAGTCCATTGGCAACATTAGTTCCACCATTTGCTTCAGCTACAACGCGAGCAATAAGAGCTTCTAATTCAGATTTTGTCAACTTTTTGCCTTCAGTTTTTTCTTGCTTAGTTGCTGTTCCTTTCTTGAGAGCAACTTTTTCTTGAGCAATGATTGTTTCGTCTAATTTTTCTTCAGCTTTGTCTAAAGTTTCTTTAGCTTCCTTAACTTCCTTCTTTTCTTCAACTAAGCGTTCTACTTCTTCAAGGTCGTCTTCTTTAAGAGCTTCTGTTAGTTTTAAGTTAAGTTCTGCAATCTCCTTGTCGTAGTTTGCTCTTAGCTCATTAATCTCAAGTTCTTTAGCAGCACGAAGCTCATTGATACTTTTAGTACTAAGAGCTTTTTCACTTTCTACTAATCCGTTAGCATAGTCTTGATACAATGTTTCTGCGTTACGACTTCTTGATCCAAAGTTGATGCGAAGACCAGCTTTGTACATCATACTGATGTTGACATCATTAAGTTCTGTGATTTTGCGAAGAGGGTTTTCTTGATGATTTAGCATTGCATTTGCAGATCCGTGTAGGACGATGTAGTCATTGAATGGGATTTCAAGACCAGCACCACCCATTGCAAACCAGCCACTTTCTGCTTTGTGACCACCCATTGCATCATTATAGTTGTTTTTATTGACATCAAGGTATCCAGCTCCAAGGTTTAGGTATGGAGTTACGCCTCGAGCAATATTCATACGTGCTACGAAGTTACCTCCGTACATTTTCAATGACTCGGTAAAGTCAAACTCTAATTTGCTTGGATCGTAAGTTGCTTGGTAATAGAAACCTCTAATGCCAAAATAAGAATTAAAGTCAAGACCTAAAGCCCCTCCCATAAACCATTGATCTTGGAATAGTGAAGAATCGTCAAAGTTTACATAGGCAACTCCTGGTTCTGCAACGAATCTAAGACCACGGAAGCCTCCTGCAAACTGCTTGCGATAAGCACGAGTAATGTCATCATTAGACTCTGCTGTACCTCCCAAGTAGAAGTCAAGAGAAGCTCTTGCACCCCAGTTGTGTAGAGTCTTGTCAGGGTCTGCATCCTTAGCAAGGTAAGCATTGTTTTTATTGACATTGAAAATCAAATCACGTCCTTCCAATGAAAGAGCTACACGACGACCAAAGTTAAACTTAAGTCCAGCACCAAGAGATGCATAGACTTGTTCGTCTTTGTTTGTTTTGTTAGGGATAAGCTTGTCATCATACTTGATGTTCATAATCCCAGCTCCTGCCGTTAGATAAGGTGTGATGAATGATACTGGTATCACATTAAGGCGAATCTCACCGCCAAGACGTTCCATCTTAGCTTCAGAGCCTTTCATTTTGTCGCCCCACTTTTGGATAGTACTCCATCCAGCACCTTGAAGTTCTCCTTTGAGGTCAAAGCTCTTCTCATAGATACCGCTGATTTGTACCAAAGGTCCAAAGTTGAATCCAGCTTTTAGTCCCCACGCTGGAGACTCTCCTAAGTTCAAGCTCTTATTCCAATAGTTGTAGCTTGAAGTAACCGATGCCGTAAAATTGACATCATTAACTTGTGCTACGGCTTGACTCATTGAGCCTAAAAGCATTGTAGCAACAAGAATAAGTGTTTTCTTTTTCATAAATCTATAATATTTAATTTCTTTATAACTTAAAATTCTGTTAAATACTAAAGCAAAGATAAGCGTTTTTTTTTATAAAAGATATTTAGAAAATTTATTTTTTTTAAGGTTTTTGTAAGTATCTGTTTTTTAGTTGTTTATCCTCGTTTCTAAAATGTTAAAAAAAATGGGTTTTGCCCCATTTAAGTCCTAAAATAATTTCAGAAGTATTTACTTTGGTCTTGTGAAATAATTTCGGTTATTGGGCGTTTTGAGATGCCGAAATGCAGAATAAATATAAAATAAAGCGGTACATTTCTGCACGCTCAACGACCGAAAAATGATTTGCAAGATTTAAGTCTATCCTCTTCTTATGAATTCATCGTTCTTAACTAAGGAACAGGCTGTGCCTGTTCCGATTTGTGTTATTTGGAAGAGTTCAGAAAGTCTTCGGGGAAAGTCAAAAAAGTTTTCCGGAAAACTTTTAAAAATGACTGGGAAAACTCAGATGAGTTTTCCCAGTCATTTTTTTGCTCTTAAAATAAGGACTTGTATCTCCTTAATAGATAATAGGTTATACAAGTTGGTTTGTGATAGTTCTGATTTGTGGTATTTTCTCGTTTTTAGTCTCTTAGGGGCTTTGCCCAATGTAGCTTTCGTTGCAGAGTCTCTGCAAAGCTTCTGTTGCTTAAACGAAGCATCTTAACCCTATGTTCAGAGGTATGAGCATTAATCTTGACTCCACAAGGGTAGGTTTTGCTTTCTCCATCAAGGACAAGTAGGAATGAGTTGTTGCGAGCCTCAACACGCATCTGTAGAGACATCTCATCGGAGATGACCAAGGGGCGAATGCTTAATGAGTGTGGAGCAATAGGGGCTAAGAGTAGGCAGGGACAAGTCGGCGTAATAATAGGACCGAAGACACTTAGGGAGTATGCTGTAGAACCTGAAGGCGTAGCGATGATTAAGCCATCTCCCTCGTAGTTGGCTAAGTATTCATTGTCAAGGTCTGTATGGATATGAATCATAGAGCCTGTTTCTCTCTTGAGCAAAGCCAAATCGTTAAGAGCATTCCCCACGAATACATCATCTACATAAACGGCAAGTTGTGAACGTTCTTCAATGCTGTACTCTTTCGTAAAGATTTTATGGATAAGCGGAGCTGCCTCTTCAACATCAAGATTCGTTAGGAAGCCCAAATGTCCAAGGTTAATCCCTAAAATAGGAATGTCCATTCCCGAGACGTAGCGAGCTGTTCGCAGGAAGTTGCCATCTCCTCCGAGACTAATGGCTAAATCAAGGTCAAGACATTCGTCTTTGGATAGAAATCTTGCCTCAAAGCTTAGCTCATCTAATAATTGACTTAGAATATCGTAGCTCTCTTGCTCGAAATATAAGGCAACATCGTCCCGACGTAGTGCCTTAAAAATAGAACTTAGACTCTGAATATGCTTGCCTTGATACTTACTGCCGAAAATACCTATTTTATACATTTTGCTTTTCGTTTCTTCAAAATAAAAACTTATATTTGCTGATACCTATAAATAAGTATAGCATAACTATACAAATATAATAAAAAGTATATGACTAAATTAAGTGTTAATATCAATAAGGTTGCGACACTCCGTAATGCTCGTGGTGGGGATGTGCCTAATTTGATACAAGTAACCAAAGATTTGATTGCATTTGGAGCAGAGGGTATCACTGTTCACCCTCGTCCCGATGAAAGGCATATTCGTTATCAAGACGTATATGATTTGAAGGAAATGTTATCGGTAGAGTTTAATATTGAGGGGAATCCAAGTCCTAAGTTTATAGACTTAGTCCTTGATGTTTGTCCAGATCAAGTAACCCTTGTACCCGATGCTCCCGATGCTTTGACGAGTAATGCAGGCTGGGACGTTAAAGAACATTTTGATTTTTTATGCTCTGTCGTTGAGCGTTTCCATACTAAGGGGATTCGTGTCTCAATCTTTGTCGGGACTGATGAGGAGAATATCCGTTGGGCAGCTAAAACGAAAGCGGACAGAGTAGAACTATATACAGAGTCTTATGCAAGTGATTATCCTAAGGGTAGGGAAGAGGCTGTTCGTGCTTTCGTAAGAGCTGGTCAGCTTGCACAAGAACTTGGCTTAGGTCTTAATGCAGGACACGACTTGAGCTTGGAGAATCTTGCTTTTTTTGCTCAAGAAGTTCCTAAGCTTGCAGAGGTGTCTATTGGACACGCCTTGATTAGTGATGCTCTTTACTTAGGCTTTGAAGAGACTGTTCGGCAGTATAAAGCTTGTCTGAATAAAGTATAAGAATCATTATTAACTCATACGTGAGTTCGGTCTAAGTAATTTTGTGTAAAATACTGGTATTTAATTAATTAACCCTTTTAAGTAGAGCTTTGTATGAGAGTTTTTATTTACAAAAACAATCCTAATTCTCCCTTTGAAGGGAGTCCCAGCCAAAGGCTGGGGAGGGATGACTTAATGGGTAAACATTTGTTATTTAATTTGTTAAGACAATTTACGTACCCATCCCTCCCCCCCTCGTTTTCAACTCGGGGTACTCCCTTCAAAGGGAGAACTCTCTTAACCTGCTCATAATCAGAAATAAAAAAAGGTGTTTCTTAGACCGAACTGACATTAACTCATAAATAAAAACAAGAAGACTTATGAATAATATTGTATATGTATTCCTTGCTAATGGCTTTGAAGAAATAGAAGCTATTACAACTATAGATTTGTTGCGTCGTGCCGGACTAACAACGATAACAATAGCTGTTGGAGATAGCTTAGAGGTTCACGGAGCAAATCATATCCCTGTCATTGCAGACAAAGCTCTTGCAGATGTTGAATACGATAGAGCATTGGCATTTATACTACCAGGGGGACTACCTGGGGTTACAAACTTAAATGCCTCTGAAACGCTTCAAGGATTACTCCAAAGAGCTTATGTTGACAAGAAATTACTTGGAGCTATCTGTGCTGCCCCAATGATTTTGGGCGAGAATGGCTTTTTGCAGGGGAGAGAAGCTACTTGCTATCCAAGCTTTGAGCCTCATCTAAAAGGTTATAAGTCTGTAGCAGAAGAGCAAGGTGTTGTGCTTGCAGACCATATTATTACAGCTAAAGGTGCTGGTTGTAGTGTTGATTTCGCCTTGGCAATAATTGAGCAACTATGTAGCAAAGAACGGGCTGATGAGATTGCTCAAGCAATTATTTATATGAAGTAAATTATGCTATATATCAAATCCCCATACTTATCTTGCTGAATCTGCTTAGATATGTATGGGGATTTTTTAGATATTTTCCTTCAATAAATTTGCAAAGTTCAATTTTTTATACTACCTTTGCAGAGCAAAAGCAAAACAAAGCGTTTTAATTTTGTCGTGAGGGCTCATAGCTCAGCTGGTTTAGAGCACCTGCCTTACAAGCAGGGGGTCATAGGTTCGAATCCTATTGGGCCCACGAAAATGGTAAGTTTGAAAGTTTCACAATGCCATTAGAAATTAAGTTAATCGTTGTAGAACTTAGGTTTTACAACGATTTTTTTTTAATATCCTTTGATATAAATAGTGTAGTATGGCAAGTTATCAAGATATCGCCTCCCAGATTATTCATAAGAAATTAGCTCCCATATATTTTCTCTATGGAGAAGAGCCTTATTTCATAGATAAGCTGACAACCCTTTTCTTGAGTAGAATAATCCCAAAAGATGAGCAAGATTTTAATCTAACTCATTACTATGGTGCCGATGTCTTTGCTCAAGATATTATATCAGATGGAATGCGATTTCCTATGATGGGAGAGCGAAACCTTATTGTCCTTAGAGAAGCTCAGATGTGTAAGGACTTAGATAAATTAACTCCTTACTTAGATGAATTTCCTCCCTCTACAACGCTTGTTTTTTGCTATAAGAAGTCAATAGATAAACGTAAAATGTTCTTCAAAACCATACTCTCCAAAGCAAGTACCTTTGAGAGTAATCCGATCAAAGAGTATCAAATCGTAGATACAATTATTCAGTTGTGTAGAGAGAAGCACTTTGCTATTTCGCCTGATGTTGCTGAGATTATGGCGGAGCATACGGGGACAAGTCTTGAGCAAATAGCTTCGGAGGTCAATAAGCTTACGACAGCCTTGCCGAGAGGAACAAGAGCAATAACGGCTGATCATATTGAGATTTATATTGGTATTAGTAAGGAGTACAACAATTTTGAATTGCTTAGAGCTATTGTTCATCACGATACGGCAAAAGCCTTTAAGATAGCACAGCATTTCTCAAAGAATGAAAGTAAATATCCTGTTCAAGCGGTTCTGCCTTTGATTTTTAATTATTTCAGCAATCTTCTTGCCGTGTATTATCTTCCAGAGAAAAATGAACGTTCTATTGCTAATGCTTTGAAGCTTAGACCTTATCAAGTGCGTGATTATATTGAGGGTTTACGTCATTATGGGATTATGACGACCTTTAAGATTATTCATCAAGTACGAATGAGTGATGCTCTAAGCAAAGGTGTTGGGGGAACGGCAAGTTCTTCACAAGTCTTATTAGATTTACTTAGCTATATTTTTAAGCGTAGCAGTTAATTTTTCTTCAAATTTCTTGAAAAAACTTTTGACCATCATCTAAACTACTTATAAGTAAGTGGAGTAGCCACATACATTCCAAAAACCGCGTAGCAATGCGAGCAAATTTTAATGAAATTTGGCTCGCATTGTTTTTTTTTACATTTGTGTTAGGAAAATATTGAAATTAAGTACCCTAAACTTCTGTGAAAAGATTAAAGTTCTTAATTTTTTTAGTTAAAGACAATCATTAATAATATATAATGTTATGGAAAAGAATAAACATCTTCATCGGTCTATTTATGCTCCACCAGAGGCAAAGCTTACCACAGTAGGTTTGCCCCTGCATCTCTTGGACAACTTCTCCCTTAATGGTAATGGTCAAGATTGGGAGTTTAGTGATGCTTGGTGGGAGCTGGAAGACGAACGTAACTTAGGAACGAATGACTGGGGAGGCTTTGGCGGTCTCGGGAATGACACGGATTAGTTTCTAATTAAGGATTAAACACAGAACTAATAACAATTAAACAGATAAAGAAAATGAGACTAAAGAGTTTACGAGCTTTAACGCTCGGATTTATTGGCTTAGCCTTATTCTCATGTGAGGATAATAATAATCCAATAAAAAATCGGATAGATGAACCCAGTGGCACAAAGACTTTTGAGCTTAGTGCTAAGATGGGAGAAGTTGCCATAGAGCCGATTGCTAACAATACAAACCCCGAAGTGGACGATGATGAGCTTCGTGCTACGCTTCACTTCAACAATACGAATGCTTGGGCAACGACTTCGTATAAATGGGATGAGTTTGGCGTAGGAGCAGGGAAGACTAACGCTCGCTGGGGGGCAATTCTTGGAGCTAACCTACAGCCTGATGCTAAAAGTTGTACAAGAGTCACAGAAACAGAAATCACCAGTACTCCAATTCTTGGTAATACAATTTGGTTTAACATTTTAGGGAGTAAGACAATTGCAGGACAGAAGCTCAAAATGTATTGTCAGACCGGAGGAAGTTTCGGGGGAAATGTTGTTAAGAGCTGGATGTGCTTAGGTGGTCGCCCAGGGGGAGATATAGAACCGGAGCTTACACGTCAGTATTTCAAGATTGGCGAAGAGAGCAATCCTAATAAGCTTATTGCAGGCTTGAAGGCTGGTGAAAAACAAGAGGGACGAGACATTCCTGTGATGACGCACGTACGCCCTTATATCGACTTCAAGCAAAAAGCTGATGGCGGACAGGCGGATGCGACCTTTGCTCCTCGTGGTTCGCTTATTGGTTTAATTATCAACAATAAGCTGGCACGCACTATCACTGTAACGGATATTATCGTGCGTAAGGATAATGCCCTAAACTTCTCGGGTTATTTTGATTGGAATGTCAAGGGGGCATTGATGAAGCACGCTAAATTTGAGCCACAATACCCCAATGGCAATACAGCTATTATCATTCCGGTGAAGCAGGATGGCACGAACAACGTTATTGTAGCAAACAATGATGACAGCAAGAAACACAATGATAATCCGACAATTTTCTACCTTTGGGGAATTCAAGACTTAGCCAAGAAGGGGCAACCACTACGTGTGCAAATCCGCTATAAATCAACAGTCAATGGTGTGGACAATACGGTGCTAACGACAAGAACCTTCCGTGTCTATCCCGGAAAAACGAAAGCAGAAGGCGAACAGGGGCAGTTTGAAGAGGGCAGAGCCTACAAGACAATTTTGAAACTTGACGAAATGCAACAAAAAGGCGGTACTTACGAAGATAGTCAAGATTGGCGTGATGGTGAAGACTACGTAGAGAATGTTAAGCTAAATGCTATTAATCCGCTACAATTTGTTGCGAAGTATGACATCGCTAAGACTAATGTTACTGATGGATCAGCTGAACTAAAATTTGTATCCAATCATAATATTAAGGCTAATATACCAGTAACAGCTCCTGAGACAGATTATAAAAAATTTAAAGAGGGAACAGATGTTGGTTTTTATACTTGGGCAGAGGCTATGCGTCTCTTTGGTTATGATGTCGATGAGAATGTGGCTCCAACTTATAATGCTAATGGTCAGACAAATGACGAGAAATATATAAAGGGGACTGGTTGGGAGACTTTAGATAAGCAACAATTTAAGACCCCTAAATACAAAGATATTAATGGGCAAGAGTATTATATCCCAAATATCAAAGAGTGGACTGCAATAATTCCTTATTGGATTTCACCAGAAGCCTCAATTGCTCTACAAAATGTTAACCAGAGTGCCGCCGTTCATCTAAACTTAGTTTCATTTAATAATAAATGGAATGAGCATTTGTCAGATGCTATTTATAAGGTTAGAACAATTGGTTATCCTATTGGTAAGCTTGGGCTTGAAGATGTTCAAATTGGGGATATTTTATTGAGAAAAAAAGATTATATAGATGAATATATTACCAAGCAAATTGGTGATAGTTTTGTAACTTATGCGATTCGTTTTAGAGGTACGAAATTTGAATCAGCTTGGCGTTACGAGTATAGAAAATCTAATAAGTATGGTTCTATCGATACCTATGATTTAGTTATTCAAAATGTAATGTTATGGAAGAATTCAGATAGGAAACTTTATGGTATTGCTAATAATGTAGCTACAGAAGAGTTCTTTAATACGGCTAATACTATTGAGCGTATTTTTCCTGCATATGGTAAGATTGTTGATAAAAAAAATAGGACTATCATTATTATTTCTAAAGATTATTCTTCTCATTGTTGGGCTAGAGACTATAAGAATTTTAGAAAAGGACATGCAATGTACTTTAATGGTAAATTTGCTCTTTCGGGATCTACTTTTCAAACAGATGGGGCTTTTATTCGTCCATTTGCACGTAATCACTACTAATGAATTAGTGGTCAAAATAATAAAGTTCGCCCTTGCTAAAGCAAAGGGCGAACTTTTAACAACTGCTTAAGAGTAAGCTAATCCCCCTCTTTGAGGGGTGGCAGGATTGCCTGACGGGGTGGACTTTTTACACAGAATTGGAGTTGACTTTTTACTTAGAATAAGCACTTCTCCTTTAGTAATCCACCCCGTCAGCTCGCTTCGTTTCGACAGCCCTTCGACAAGCTCAGGAACCGTCTCAACAACCGCTCACTGCCACCCCTCAAGAGGGGAAATTTAGGGCATATGTTTTGATAAAAGGGAAACTAATTCAGCTCATTCCTTCCGCAAGGGAGGAATTTCATCTTCTTAGGAATTTTCATTCATTCATTCATTTATTCATCATAAAATAAGCCGAAAAGGACGGCTTGGAGGTGCAAATCCTCTACTTCTCATACAAGCGTGTTTTGTTAGCCTAAAGGGTGCTTTTTATTAGCCTATAGGGTAAGAAAAATTAGGCTATAGGGTAGCAAAAATTACCCTATAGGGTAGCGAACCTTAGGCTATAGGGTAACAAAAACTCGCCTCAAGGCTAAGAAAATGAGAAGTCTATTTAAGCTTATGCTAAAGTATAAAGTGATTGAGCAAACATCACGAGTAGGTAAGTTCTCAGGCGAGCAAGTGCAAGTAGCTCAGCAGGTTCTGACAGGACAGGTTACTTTCCGTCAGCTTTGCGAACGCTTGAGTAAGGACACCACCGTTGGACAAGCGGATATTCGAGCTGTGCTGTATCAGTTGGCTGATGTGGTTGCCGAATATATGGAGTTGGGAATGTCTGTTGATTGTGGCGAGTTGGGTAAGTTTCGTCCGACTTATAGCTCGAAGCAAGTGCCTGTAGGGGAGAAGTTCCGCACTGAAGACCTCAAAAGTCCGAAGATAACATTTGTTCCTCGTCAGAAGTTCAAAGAGTTTAAGTTTCGAGCACGCTTTGAGCGTGTCCACGAGAAATGCGATAATGAAGGCACTTGTCCGGCAGGAGGAACTTCTTCTTCCGAGGGAGAAAGTAATCCACTCGGACCAAACAAGAAACACACGGGCTTATAGCCTTCGCAGGCAGGGGCAAAATGCTTTCGTATTTTGGTGTTCAAAGCTACTAAAGGGGGGCATTTGCTCCCTTTATTTATGTAAAGCAAACCCGCCTGACAAAATCAGTATTTTGTCAGGCGGGATTACTATTAATAGAAGAGTTTGCTTAGAGCATTCTTTGGCTACGTTGGATAAAGTTTGCTAAAGCTTCTCCTGTAAGCAAACCACTACCCAGTAGAGCTAAATCAACTAACTGTCCTACAAGGTCGTTGTCTTTACCATAAGCTTTGAGTGCATTGCGGATTTCGCCCTCTACTTCTGCTTGACGGAAAGCAACTTGCTCCATAACTTCTTTTTCTGAAGCCGAGATTTCTTCATCTTTCTTACCTTCTGTTGCCTTACGCAAGCCTTCAAGTTCAGTAGTTTTAGCTTTCAACTCCTCACGCTTATCTTTTAGAGAAGCTTCAAGCTCATTACCTTCACTCTCAAGAATACGTTTTACTAAGCTATGGTCTGCGTTTAGTACAACGTTGTAGCTCTCAGGCATTTCGCCATAGAAACTCATATTTGGCTGAAGCTTTGCCATCTCTTGCATACGACGCATAAACTCTGCTTGCGTTACTACGACAGGTTCGGCATCTGCTCCAAGAGCTTCAAGTGTTACGTTGAAGTTACGTTTTTCTTCCTCTGGCAAGCGTCCAGCGAAGATGTCAGACAAACGAGTTTGCTCTTCTTGGCTAAGCTTTACTTCCGCAACTTCATCTTTGACAATTAGCTTAGAGATAGCATCAGAGTCCACACGAACGAAGCGTGTCTTCTCCATCTTCTGCTCAAGCTGACCAACGGCGTGAACATCTAAAGCACCGTCCATAAGCAAGACAGAGTAGCCTTTCTCTTCGGCACGCTTGATGTGGCTGTATTGCTCGGCTTTGTCTGTCGCATATAGTACGATAAGCTGTTCTTCCTTGTCTGTTTGTTCAGCAGAAATAAGCGTGCGGTATTCTTCAATCGTATATTTCTTGTCGTGTACGTCTGTGAAAAGCAAGAACTTTTCTGCACGCTCGTAGAATTTCTCATCGCTAAGCATTCCATATTGAACGAAGAGCTTCAAGCTGTCCCATTTATCTTCGAAGAGTGTTCTGTCATTCTTGAAGATTTCTTCCAAGCGACCTGCTACTTTCTTAGCAATGTGGTTGGAAATCTTCTTAACTTGAGCATCGCTTTGAAGGTATGAGCGAGAAACATTTAGTGGAATGTCTGGCGAGTCAATGACACCGTGTAGTAGTGTTAAGTACTCAGGCACGATGTCTTGCACCTCTTCCGTTACGAAAACTTGATTGCAATAGAGCTGAATCTTATTACGTTGAAGCTCCATTTGGTTCTTGATCTTAGGGAAGTAAAGAATCCCTGTTAAGTTGAATGGGTAATCAACGTTGAGGTGAATCCAGAAGAGAGGCTCTTCCATATTGCTTGGATAGAGCTGACGGTAGAAGGCTTTGTAGTCTTCGTCTGTCAATTCACTTGGTTTCTTTGTCCACGCAGGTGTCGTGTCGTTTACTTGATTATCTTCATCCGTATCAACATATTTGCCGTCTTTCCACTCTTGCTTTTTGCCAAAGACAACAGGTAAAGCAAGGAACTTGCAGTACTTATCAAGTAAAGTTTGCAAACGTTCTTTAGCTAAGAACTCTTTACTTTCTTCGTCAATATGTAGGACAATGTCTGTACCTCTATCAGCTTTCTCAACCTCTTCAAGGCTGTATTCAGGCGAACCATCACAGCTCCACTTCACAGCCTTAGCACCTTCTTGGTAAGACTTCGTGATAATATCTACACGTTTAGATACCATAAAAGATGAATAGAAACCAAGACCAAAGTGTCCGATAATAGCTACTTTGTCATCTTTGTATTTATCAAGGAATTCTTCAGCTCCAGAGAAGGCAATCTGATTGATGTATTTATCAACTTCTTCGGCAGTCATACCGATACCTCTATCACTAATCGTAATAGTACCAGCTTCTGTATCAAGAGAAATGTTTACTTTAAGTTCGCCAAGTTCGCCTTTGAACTCGCCTGAAGAACTAAGAGCTTTTAACTTCTGAGACGCATCAATCGCATTACTTACTAATTCTCTTAGGAAGATGTCGTGTTCGCTATAAAGGAACTTTTTAATTACTGGGAAGATATTTTCACTCGTTACCCCAATCTTACCATTTCTACTGCTCATAATTTATATTCTTTTTTGTATTTATTATTGTATTACGCTGGGATAAAAGCAAGGACTGTGCCAAATATAGCACAGTCCTTATTATTTAGTTGATGACTGACAGCTTGTCAGTATTTTAAGCTTTTGTATAAAATCTTATTGGAGCTTAGGCAATATGAAATCGCTTTTTGATGGCTTCTGTTAGCATTGGACGGAACTTAGGGTGAGCGATGCTTACAAGAGCTTCAGCTCGTTCTCTAAGAGATAGCCCGTGCAAACGAACAATGCCATATTCCGTTGCAACATAATCCACTTCATTACGTCCTGCCGTTACGTTAGATCCTTCACTTAGGACGGGGACGATACGAGAAACAGTATCATTCTTTGCCGTTGAAGGGAAAGCTAAAATAGCACGACCACCTTTGCTTCGCTTCGCTCCTCGAAGGAAGTCAACCTGTCCTCCTGTTCCACTGAATTGTCTTGTACCAATAGCTTCTGAAGCAGCCTGACCTGTAATGTCCATTTCTATACAAGAGTTAATTGAAACAAGATTGTCGTTTTGCCCAATAATATAAGGATCGTTAGTGAAGTCCACAGGATAGCATACGACATCATTATTATCGTTTAAGAATTCATACAGCTCTTTACTACCCATTGCCAAGGTTGTAACAACCTTGTTTGGCAATAAAGTCTTTTTAGCCCCTGTGATATGTCCAGACTTGATCATATGCATTACGCCATCTGTAAACATCTCAGTATGGATACCTAAGTCTTTTTTGTCTTGGAGTGATTGTAATACTGCATCTGGGATTGCTCCGATACCAAGTTGAAGCGTGTCTCCGTCATTGATAAGCGTTGCACAATTCTTGGCAATCATTAGTTCTGTTTCTCCAATCTTAGCTTGAGGGAACTCTAACAAAGGTCTGTCCACCTCTACCAGATAATCAATCTTAGAAATATGAATGAGATTGTCGCCTCCAATAAATGGCATTTGCTTATTCATCTCAACGATGACAACATCTGCGTGGTCAGTAGCAGCCTTACAGTAGTCATTCGTAATACCAAAAGAGCAATACCCCTCTTCATTAGGATAAGAAACCTGACAGATAGAGACATTTACGGGATAGTCTTTTTCAAAAAGCTTAGGCAACTCGTGAAAATGACAAGGCAGGTATTCAACTTTTCCCTCTTGATATAAGGGGCGAGAGTGTCCGTCTAAGAAATTAATATAAGCCTTGACGGTGTCTTGCATTTCGGGTTTAAGATGCCAAGGCTCTCCCATATAAAGCATATGAAAGACCTTTAAGTCTGAAAGTTCATCTCGTAAATCGTAGATTGCCTTGACAATGTCTACAGGAGTTGAAGCTACGTGTCCAACGACAAGGTAATCGCCAGACTTAATTCCTTTCTGGACGGCTTCTATAGGGCTTACTTTACGCTCTTGAAAAAGCGTTTTCCAATTTGAGGTCATATTATCTAAATCAAAATTATATTCAAAAAAATGTACTTACCTAAACATTAGGTAAGTACAAATATACGAACATTTTTACGAATAATGCGATTAAAAAGCTTAGTTTAACCGCTCAAATGTTAAAAAACAAGCTTAAAGCTACAAGTATGGTACAAGCGAATCACAAACTTTTTCGGCACGAAGTTTACGTAGAGCCTTCTCTTTAATCTGACGAACACGCTCACGTGTAAGACCAAATGTTTCGCCAATTTCTTCAAGTGTCATTTCTTGTTTACCACCAATACCATAGAATAGTTTGATAATATCAGCCTCACGCTCTGTAAGCGTTGTCAGTACTCGCTCAAGCTCAGTACAAAGAGACTCATTCATCAGAGTAGAGTCTGTATTTGGAGCTGAATCACTTGTCAAGACGTCAAGTAAGCTATTGTCTTCGCCCTCTGCAAATGGAGCATCAACTGAGATATGCTTGCCAGATACCTTAAGCGTTTCTGTGATTTTATTTTGATCAACATCAAGTCTATCTGCCAGCTCTTCTGCTGATGGACGGCGTTCGTTTTCTTGCTCAAACTGAGCCAATGCCTTAGTAATCTTATTCAAGACACCTACTTGGTTCAGAGGTAAGCGTACGATACGAGATTGCTCTGCAAGAGCTTGAAGGATAGATTGTCTAATCCACCAAACAGCATAAGAGATGAACTTAAATCCTCTTGTTTCATCAAATTTTTCGGCAGCTTTGATTAGCCCTAAATTACCTTCATTAATAAGGTCTGGAAGACTTAAACCCTGATTCTGATATTGCTTGGCTACAGATACGACAAAACGTAGATTAGCTCGAGTCATTTTCTCCAAAGCTCGTCTATCACCTCGCTTGATAGCTTGTGCCAATTCCACTTCTTCCTCTACGGTAATAAGTTGTTCTCGTCCAATTTCTTGGAGATAGCGATCCAGAGAAGCACTCTCTCTGTTTGTAATCGACTTGGATATTTTAAGTTGTCTCATATCAATTTATAGGTGTTTTCTAATTCTATAACCCTAAGAATAAGGGAATTGTTCATTATACTCTTTATAAACTTAGCCAAATGCTTTATTGCACATTTTGGATGCTCTCAAAGCCTTGCCCGTAAACTCCTCGCACTTCTGCTTGAGACATAAAGGCATTTGGATCAATTTCTTCAACGACTTTGGAGATCATTGTCGCACGACGACGGCGAGCAACTACCATCAAAACCTTACGTTCTTCTCCAGTATAGCCTCCTTTAGCTTCAATGATGGTACAACCTCTATTCAGCTTTTTGGTAATAGCATCATTAATCTCTTTATACTTCTTGCTAAATATCATAAACTGAATAGATTGTCTGTTTGTCTGTATGTACCAATCTAAGGTTATTGAGACCAGTAGAACTTGAATGATTGAATAAATCAACATTTCCAAAGCCTTTAGTGGTAGTACAGGATTATCTGCTAAATAGACATTGACAAAGTACGAAGAGACTACGATAGAGCCGTCCACAAACATAAATATACGTCCAAAGGACATATTCTTGTATTTGCTTATGATGGCGACAACTACATCTGTTCCGCCCGTACTTCCGTTTACAGAGAAGACCATTCCCAAACCTAAGCCAATAAGCATAGAGCCAATAATCAGAGCCACAACAGGCTGATCAGCTAAGATTAGTAGTTTATAGCTTGAAGCTAATTCGGGGTGGGGGACAGTAATACGTGTCGCTATCGTGATCGTTGAAGCCAAGATAGAGATACTAATCAATGTCTTCAAGAAGAAGTTCTTGTCCAACATAATAAAGGCCAGTAGGAGTAGCGTACCATTGATGATGACATAAGGTACATCAACCCCGAGACCTGTAACGATATTGATCAGCTGACAAATACCCGTTAGACCTCCTGTTGTAACACGTTGTGGGTAGATAAATACACTAAATGCTATAATGTAAATTATGATCCCAAAGGTTACCACGGCCAAGTCTTTCCAGAAATCCCAAGATGTGAGCTGGGTTCGAACTTCTTGAAAGAACTCCGAGAATTTCTTGTGAAAGAAACTAATTAGGCTAAATTTCTTAGACATAGAGAGTAAGTAATAAGCTATTATAATACGATATTTACGATACGCTTAGGTACGACAATCACTTTCTTTGGAGTCTTGCCGTCCAGCCACTTCTGAGCCTCTGGAGCAGATAGAGCTATCTCTTCTACTTCCTTAGGCGAAAGGCTTGCTGAAAGCTCAAGAGTAAAGCGTGTCTTACCATTGAAGCTAATTGGATAGGTAAAGCTGTCCTCTACAAGGAAGGCTTCGTTTAGCTCAGGCCACTCGGCTGTAATGACAGAGCTTGATGCCGTTGCTTCAGCTAACCCCTTTGTTGCTTGCCAAAGCTCTTCCGTAACGTGTGGAGCAAATGGGCTAAGCAGAGTAATCAATGGGCGAAGAATTGCGATAGACTTTGTCTTGAGGCTTTGCAATTCGTTCACACAAATCATAAAGGCAGAGATAGACGTGTTGAAAGAGAAGTTCTCCAAGTCTTGATTAAGCTTCTTGATTAGCTTATGCAAGGCTTTAAGTTCTTCTTTCTTTGCTTCGTCTGTCGTTACAGCTAAAGTGTCGCCTTCCCAAAATAAGCCCCATAGCTTCTTCAAGAAACGATGAACGCCGTCAATACCATTTGTATCCCAAGGCTTACTTTGTTCAAGAGGTCCGAGGAACATTTCGTACAGACGTAGTGTGTCTGCTCCATAATGCTCAATGATGTCATCAGGGTTCACGACATTGTGCATTGACTTACTCATTTTCTCAATAGCCCAACCACAGATGTAGTCGCCATTATCTTCAAGCACAAATTCAGCATCTTTGTATTCAGGCAACCAATTACGGAAAGCTTCTATATCCAGCTTGTCATTGCTTACGATATTGACATCAACGTGTATTGGTGTAACCTCGTATTCATCTTTCTTATTAAGGCTAACAAAAGTATTGGTGTTCTTAATACGATAGACAAAGTTACTACGTCCTTGAATCATTCCTTGATTGACCAACTTTTGGAAAGGTTCTTGCTCACAAACAAGTCCAAAGTCGTAGAGGAATTTATTCCAAAAACGGCTATAGATGAGGTGTCCTGTAGCGTGTTCTGTTCCTCCAATATAGAGATTAACCTGCTTCCAATACTGATTGGCTTCTTTACTTACGAAGCTTTCCGTATTGTGCGGATCCATATAACGCAGATAATAAGCAGAGCTACCTGCAAAACCAGGCATTGTACTTAGTTCGAATGGATAGCCATCTTCTGTCTGCCAATTATTTGCACGACCCAAAGGAGGTTCGCCTGTCTCCGTAGGCAGGAACTTATCTACTTCAGGTAGGCAAAGAGGTAGTTTGCTTTCGTCAAGAGCTGTAGCTACGCCATTTTTATAATAGATTGGGAATGGTTCACCCCAATAACGCTGACGGCTAAAGATTGCATCACGCAAGCGGTAGTTTGTTTTCACAGAACCGATACCGAGCATTTCGATACGCTCGTTGATTTTCTTTTGAGCTTCTTTGACTGATAGGCCACTAAACTCGGCAGAGTTTACAAGCGTGCCTAATTTGCTATCCTTGCTCTCTGTCCAAGCATCGGTGTTTGCATCAGCTTCCTCTCCTTCAGGTACGACAACCTGTACGATAGGCAAGTCAAAAGTACGAGCAAATAAGAAATCTCGACTGTCGTGAGCGGGAACGGCCATAATAGCACCTGTTCCATAACCCGCCAAGACGTAATCGCTAATCCAAATAGGAATACGTTCGTTGCTCAATGGGTTTACGGCATAAGAGCCTGTAAAGACTCCCGAAACGCTTCTGTCTGAGATACGCTCACGCTCTGTACGGCGTTTACTTCTCTCAATGTAGCTCTCTACTTCAGCACGTTGTTCTTCGGTAACACAAGATTGAACATACTCACTCTCTGGAGCAAGAACGACGAAGCTAACACCATAAATTGTGTCAGGTCTTGTCGTGAAGATTTTGATTTTTTCGCCATCTTCAATATCAAACTCTACTTCAGCTCCTTGAGAGCGTCCAATCCAGTTGCGTTGCGTTTCCTTCAAAGCGTCTGTCCAATCCAGTTGCTCAAGATCTGCAAGTAAGCGTTCTGCATAAGCCGATACACGCAAGCACCACTGTTGCATCTTGCGTTGCTCTACTGGGTAGCCACCACGCAGGCTCAAGCCCTCACTTACTTCATCATTAGCAAGAACCGTGCCAAGCTTTGGACACCAGTTTACCATTGTGTTACCAAGATATGCCAAGCGATAAGACATCAAAACTTCAGCTTGCTCTTCTTCGCTTTTGCTCTGCCATTCCTCAGCAGTGAATGACCATTCGTCTTGGGTATAAGCTTTAACCTTGCGAGTACCGTTTGCTTGAAAAGAAGCTACAAGTTTTTCAATAGGCTTAGCCTTATTTTCGTCTAAATCGTAATAAGCATTGAATAATTTAAGGAATATCCACTGCGTCCACTTGTAATACTCTGGTTCGCAAGTTTTTAACTCACGGCTCCAATCGTAAGAGAACCCAATTTTATCTAATTGCTCACGATAGCGAGCTGTGTTGATTTCTGTAGTCTTAGCAGGGTGCTGTCCTGTCTGGATAGCGTATTGCTCTGCTGGAAGACCAAAAGCATCATAGCCCATTGGGTGAAGGACGTTGAAGCCTTGCAAACGCTTGTAGCGAGCATAAATATCTGAGGCAATATAGCCAAGAGGGTGTCCAACGTGCAAGCCTGCTCCCGATGGATAAGGGAACATATCCAGTACGTAGAAAGGTTTTTTACTGCTGTCTTCTACGACCTTGTAAATATCTTGCTTTCGCCAGAAGTCTTGTTGTCTTTGCTCTATTTCCTTAAAATTATACTCCATAATTATATTTACCTTAATTCTTATTTCATTGCACTAATGGCTACATTCTCTCCAAGGTAGCCTAAAACTTCACAAAAATACTAACTATTCTTTGCCTAAGCAAGTGAAAAGCCGTGGATACAAAATAATTTTTGGATTAAATTTTAGAGAACTAAAAATTTCAGTTTTTTTAGTCCAAATTTGGGCTTCAAGAATCAATTTTTTTGATGCTTGCGGAAAAGTCAAAAAAGTTTTCCCGAACATTCAAAAAAGTTTTCCGGAAAACTCATTTGAGTTTTTGGGAACATTTTTCGGGCTTTTTTATGAAGCTTTTTAAGTTCTTGTATTATTGGTGTTTAAGTGGTGTTTTTAGACCGATCGTTTTGTAGGGGTAAAAAATGACTTGTTTATCCAAATAATTGTCGTACATTTGTCTTGTCCAATAGGAACGCCTATCAATCATTTTGAAGATAGTATTGAGTAATTTAGCTTTTTGACCAAACATCTTTTAGTTTTCATTATTTCATCAACGCTTTTTCTTGTTTTGGCTACTTAGATACTTTAGGAATAAAGTTCTTTGTTTTGGTTTTGCTATTCAGGATAATAGTATTTATAATTTAATTTTTTAGCACAATGCAAGAAGGAACAGTAAAGTTTTTCGACTCAACCAAAGGTTTTGGTTTCATCACTTCAGAAAATGGAGAAGAGATCTTCGTACACGTATCAGGTCTTATTGATGATATTACTGATAACGACCGTGTCTCGTTTACAACAGAACAAGGACGTAAAGGTATCAATGCCGTAGAGGTTAAGCGAGTAGCTTAGTCGTGGGGGTGTTTGCCCCAAAGAAAAAGGAGCTTAGCTATTCAGCTAAGCTCCTTTTTTTCGTTGTAATTAACTTATGAAGAAGTTAAGAGATAGAAGCTTCGTAGATACGGTCAATAGCTTTTTGTAATACGCCATTAAACTCTTCATCGCTTTGTTGAGCAGATAAGCCTTCTACCAAAGCACGAGAGAATGAAGCAATCATTCCGTGGTTTTTAGATAATAGCTCGTTGGCTTCATCACAAGGGTAACCTCCTGATAGAGCAACGACACGTAGCATCTTAGGGTGATCGATAATTTCTTTATAGAAGTCAGCTACTGTTGGGATTGTTACCTTGAGCATTACTTGTTCGTCCATTTGGTCAAGTTGTGCCAAAATCTCACGCTTAAGAATCTCTTCAGCTTTTGCTTTCTCTGGACAATGAATATCTACTTCAGGTTCAAGAATAGGCATTAGACCGTGAGAAAGAATCTCTTTACCCCAAGCAAATTGTTGCTCAACAACCTTTTTGATACCAGCTTCGTTAGCCTCTTTAATAACGCTACGCATCTTTGTGCCGAAAACATTAAAGCGAACAGCTTCGTCAAGAAGCTTGCCTAACTCAGGGAATGGCTTCATTAGTTGCACGCCATCGGCAAGGTCTTCAAGCCCTTTATCCACCTTAAGGAAGGGAACGATTTTACGTTTTTGCCACAAAAAGTCTGAAGTGTATAAGCCCTCTACTTTGCCACGCATTGTGCGTTCAAAAAGGATTACACCAATGATTTTACCCGAGTTGAAAGCATCAGATGTAATCATACGAGAACGCATCTTGTGGATTTGATCAAACATCTCTTCCTCTGAATTGTACTCGCTTGCTTCTACACCATAAGCTTTGAGGGCTTTAGGAGTTGAACCACCACTTTGATCTAAAGCACCAATAAAGCCTTGAGCTTGACCCATTTGTTGTAAATGTTCTTTGTTCATTTAATTTTGTTGTTTATTAAGTTTGAAAAATAGAAACCCTTTTGTTTCGTATTTCCTCGGAAAACACGAAGAGAGTTCAGGTTTCTAAAGTATATATAACTCTCTTTATTTCAGTACAAAGTTAAGATTATTTCTGAATTAAGCAATAATAAAAGAGCCATTTACCTACAAGTAGGTAGATGGCTCTTTCAGAACTAATTCTTTTTTGTTAGTATTTCATCGCTCTTGCGATAGCTCTTTTGTCTTCTCTGTCTTTGATGCTTGCTCGCTTGTCGTATTGCTTCTTACCTTTTCCGACAGCAATGACGATTTTGGCTAAGCCTCTTTCGTTGATGAACATCTTCGTTGGGACAATCGTAATCCCTGGGCTTTGAACATATTGCTCAAGTTTGCGTAGCTCTTTTTTGTTTAGTAGGAGCTTGCGTTCTCTTCTTGCAGAGTGATTGTAGTGTGAGCCGTAGAAGTATTCATTGATGTTGGCATTCTTGAGCCATAGCTCCCCCTTGTGGAAGTAGCAGAATGAATCAATCAGACTGGCTTTCCCTAAGCGGATTGATTTAATCTCAGTACCCACCAAGACCATTCCCGCTGTGAAAACGTCAAGAAACTCATAGTCAAAATGAGCTTTTCTATTTTGTATTAATACGTTTCTTTTTGTATCGTTTTTTTTCTTACTCATAATAGTCTTTTCTTATTTATTGTGGAGCTTTACGCCATAGGAATATTCCGATAATAACAAATACAATGTTAGGTAGCCAAGCTGCTAACCAAGGCGGGAAATTACTATTTATGGCAAAAGTCGAGGTAACCGTCATAAAGAGGATATAGCCGAAGCTCAAGCCTAAACCAATGGCGATATTCAGCCCCATACCATTTTTAACCTTTTTGGCTGAAAGGACTGCTCCAATAAATGTTAAGATGAAGGCAAAAAAGAAAGTTGCATAACGCTTGTGTAATTCTATTGAGAATAGTTTGGCATTATCTACTCCTCGCTCCGTCTGACGGTCAATGTATTCATTAAGTTCGGGACTTGTCATCGTCTCCACATCAGTCGCTGTAATAAGGAAGTCCTTGGGGTCAATAGGGATAATCGTATCTAACTTTCGTCCGACACGATCCGTCTCTTTGATGCCGTCAAAAATGCGTAGGCGATAATCTCTAAGCGTCCATCGCCCTAAGGTGTCGTAGGAACAGCTCCTTGCCGTTAGACGAGAGCAAATATCTCTTCCCTTAAAAGTCTCCAAAGCTAAGGAATTTCCACTCTTATAACGAGCATTATAGTTCTTCATAAAGAGGTAAGTCTCTGGAGCAACCTCAAGGTGAACCGTTTCGACAAACTCCTTCTTTTTATTGCGTATATAAGTGTTTTCAAACTCAAAACGAAGTTTATTCGTAGGAGGTACGATGAAGTTTGTCAGCGTAGAGCTGATACAAGCAATAATAAACGCACTAATAAAATAAGGACGAAGCAATCGTTTAAAGCTTAACCCACTGGCAAGGATTGCAATAATCTCTGAGTTCTCGGCAAGCTTCGTCGTAAAGAAGATTACAGAGATGAAAACAAATAATGGACTAAAGATATTAGCATAATAGGGGATAAAGCTAATATAATAATGAAAGATAATATCATATAATGATACCTCTGGCTTGATGAAGTCGTCAATCTTTTCATTTACATCAAAGACGATTGCTATTGATATAATAATCAAGATACAGAAAAAGAAGGTTGTTAGGAAAGTTTTGATGATATACAAATCAATCTTTCCTAAACCTAAAGCTCGTGCTAATCTATCAGTCAGTTTCTTCATCGTTATATTATGCTTTATCTTAATCTATTTGATTACAGACGTTGAGACATACGCTTAACCATCATATCTTTCCAAGCAACAAAGTCTCCTAAGGCGATATGTTCACGAGCCTGCTCTACCAAGCGAAGATAGAAGGCCAAGTTGTGAATAGAGGCTATTTGTAGACCAAGAAGCTCGTTGGCTTTGATGAGGTGATGCAAGTAAGCCAGTGTATATTGACTATCCACGAATGAATAACCCTCTTCATCAATAGGGCGAAACTCTCTTGCCCACTTAGCATTACGTATATTAATAGTCCCATAGCTTGTGAAGAGTTGCCCATTACGCCCGTTACGTGTAGGCATTATACAGTCAAACATATCTACTCCACGAGCGATATTCTCTAAGAGGTTCATCGGAGTGCCGACTCCCATTAGATAGCGAGGTTTATCTTTGGGTAAAATACTATTAGTCAGCTCAACCATTTCGTACATCTTTTCCGTTGGTTCGCCGACGGCAAGACCTCCGATTGCGTTTCCTTCCGCTCCAAGACTTGCAATATGTTCGGCAGCACGAGCACGTAAGTCTGGATAAACGCAACCCTGAACGATAGGGAAGAGGCTTTGATGATAGCCATACTTTGGTTCTGTTTCGTTGAAGCGTTTAAGGCATCTATCTAACCAACGCTCTGTCAAGTTTAATGAACGCTCTGCATATTTGTAATCTGCATCTCCAGGGCAACATTCATCAAAAGCCATCATTATATCAGCACCAATGGTACGCTCAATATCCATTACTCTTTCTGGAGTAAAGAGGTGTTTTGAGCCGTCAATATGCGAGCGGAAGGTTACCCCCTCCTCTGTTATCTTGCGGTTGTCTGATAGACTGAAGACTTGAAAGCCTCCACTATCTGTAAGGATAGGACCGTCCCAGCTATTAAATTTATGAAGCCCCCCTGCCATTTCAAGAGTCTCTAAACCTGGTCTAAGGTATAGATGGTAGGTATTCCCTAAAATAATTTTAGCCTTGATATCTTCTTTAAGTTCAGTCATATGTACTGCCTTGACACTTCCAACAGTCCCCACTGGCATAAATATTGGGGTTGGGATCTTGCCGTGGTCGGTTGTTATTTCACCCACTCTGGCAGCACAGTCTGTACTTTCTTTTTTTACTTCAAATTTTAGCATATATGATGTTTTCTTTTTTTATTCTTCTTCTTTCCACTCAAGTTCTGCTATTATGGGAGCGTGATCGCTTGCTGTCATACGAGTATCAATCTGACAATTAATGGCATTGAAACTTTTATTGTAGAAGATATGATCGATACGTCCTGCAAAGATACTTGTTCTTATGCTGAAGCCAAAGCCAAAAGCACAATTCAGGTAAGCATCTGTTAGATTTTCTCGAATTTTATGATAAGTATAGGATAGAGGTGTATCGTTGAAATCACCACAAACAATAACATTGGGGATAGAGCATTTCTCTATAACACGATGAATCAAGTTTGCTTGTATATTATGAGCTTTTATTGTCGGAGCGATTTTTCTACAAATAGTTTGTTTCAAACCATTGATGTCTCCTCTTTTAGCAGAATTCATATCCAAATCTAAACGCTTCCTGTTTAGTCGGAAAGACTCTAAATGTACCCCTATGAGTAAAACTTTTTTTCCATTAATATCTATACAAAAAGCAACAGCTCCATTAGCTCTTGATCTGATAGGCAGACGTTTTACCTTTTTAATAGGATATTTAGATAGAAGCATAATCATAGAGCCATCATTCTGAGCAACTTGCTCGTTGATGTATGGATACTCCTTTTTTAGATAGTTGTGTAGTGTATGTCTCCTAATATAGCTTCCAACCCTAACAGTATAGCTTGCCTCTTGTAAGCAGACAAGATCAGCGTTACTCTCCTTGATGTACTTTAAGACAGGGTTGGGATTCTTCTTGCTATGCCCTTTGTATCCAAAGACATAAGTATTGTAGCTTAATAACTTAATGGTCTTTTTAGTCTTATTTGTTTGATGCTTTGCTTGAGTGCTGTTAGAACTGAAAATATTTAGGGCTATATAATCAGAAAGTACTGGATAGCTTAAGGCAAAAAGGAGTAGATAACAGCAGACAATCCCCCAACGTTTTTTGATAAGCCAATAGATAAAGAGAAGGACTTGCCCCAAGAGTATAAACTCAAATAACAAACCCGATAGGGCTGGAAGGATAAATTTAGTTGGAGGAACATAAGGTGATGATACTGAAAGTATGTACAAGAGACCAAGCAATATACTAAGCGTGTATAGAATTATCTTCCATACAAAACGAGGTATTGCATATATTGCTTTACTTACAGACATTACTTTTTATGATAATTGAATTATTTTTTTCGCTTAATAAGAATCTTTTGCTCGTTCTCATCGAGACTTCTGTAGCCCGAATGTCTCATCTTTCGCTCAATATCTCTCAACTTTTGAGTGTTTATTTTGCGATGTTGCTTGTCTCTTTTATGAAACCGATGATTTATCGTTGCCCATTGAAGGATTAACCAATCAATAGCTTTAGCAATAGGTTCGCTTAGGTCTATACCTTTTTGACGAATAAGCGAGGCATAAATCATACCAAACACTGCTCCTCCAATATGAGCAAGCTCTCCTCCAATATTTTTGTCTTCCAAAAATAGAATAGAGATGACTTCAAGAATGAGAAGTCCATAGGCAATATAAGTATAAGGTATTGCATACTCTTTGTTCAGACGTAGTTGCTCATAAGGCTCTCTAAAAATTAGAGCGAAGATGATACAGAATATACTTGCAGACGCTCCAAGGAGGGGTAAGGGTAAGAAGCTAATATCTGTAAGACCAAAGCCTAAAGAGTAGATGACTTGGTAGCTAATCGCTCCAACAATACCTCCTATTAGAAATAGTGCAAAAAAGGAACGGAAGCCATATTCTTGGATAAAACGCTGACCGATAAATCTTAGCACAAGCATATTTATGAATAAATGCCAAATATCCTTGTGTATGAATACATAGCTTAGGTAAGTCCACGGTTTAAGCAGACTATCTAAAAGCTCTGGATAGAATGCAAATAAGCTGGCAAGTCGTATCTCTAAACTAAATGTTAGACTGCTTATGAGCCAATAGACCAAGTTTATGATGACCGTAATGATAATCAGTCTATCTAAGCCTTTTGCTCTTTGCCAATACGCCCGAACATCCATTTTTTTTAGTTGTAAGGTCCTTGTATTTTACCTTTCTTTCTCCATAGAAGTATGAGGATAAGACCTCCGAGCATACCTCCTAAGTGAGCAAAGTGTGCGATATTACTTCCAGATGAGCTAACACCATAGATAAGTTCAATCAAAGCATAACCCACAACAAAGTATTTTGCTTTTATGGGGATTGGGATAAAGAATAAAAACATTTCTGCATTTGGGAAAAGCATTGCAAAAGCAAGCAAAAGTCCAAAGACAGCCCCTGAAGCTCCTACGGTAACAGGCATATTTAATAAGCTTGAAGCTTTGACAATGTTTGCTCCGTTTAGATTGATTAGGCTATCTGCACTCATCTGAGCCACCGAATGTAAATCCATTGCCCAAACAAGCTCTTGGACTAATCCAGCAGATATTCCACAGACTAAGTAAAATGTTAGATAACGCTGACTGCCCCAAAAACGCTCTATTGTAGCACCAAACATCCAAAGGGAGAACATATTGAAGAATACGTGCTCAAAGCCTCTTGGACTATGCAAAAACATATAAGTGATAAACTGCACTAAGTTAAATTGACTGGCTTCCATATAATGAAGACCTGCATATTCGCTAAGGTCAATCCCAAAACGAGAACGAAAAACAACTTGTGCCAACCAAATAATGATATTGATGAATATCAGATTGCGTGTGATTGGTGGAGCAAAATTTTTAATATCAAACATTTACTTTTATTTCTTAATATTATTTGTAATACAAAGATACAACAAAAAAATAGAGGGGCGAGTTCAAACTCACCCCTCTATTTTTTATTGAATAAAAATTTATCGCTTATTGATGAGCAGCCATAATTTCTTCATAACGTTGCTTCATATCAAGACGATCGCATACATTTGCCAGTACATAGTACACTTTGTCTGGATCAAGCTTATAAGCTGTTTCAAGATAAGGAAGAGCTTGCTTGAAGAATGCTCTTGCATTATTGATTGTTAGCTTGTCAAGCTTTGGAGCTCCAAGAAGAGTTACTGCTTGGTTGTAATATAGGTAACCTAAGCTACGATTTACATCAAAGTTGTTAGGCTCAATCTCTAAAACAGACTTATACCATTTCGCAGCTTCGTCCCAGTTCTCTTTGCGTTCATATAGGTTACCCATTGCAAGTAGATAGTTTACATTCTTAGGGTCTCCTTCGATTGCCGTTGTTAGGAACTCAATTGCTTTGTCTAATTTGTTTTGAGATGCGTATGTTGTCACCAAGTTGCCTAAGTAGTAAGCTGTCTCTGGGAATAGTCTTGCACCTTCTTCAAGAGATTCAAGAGCTGCTAATGTATCAGCCTTAGCAAAGTTTGAAGCACAAATGATTTGAGTCATCTCATCTTTCTTGTACTCTTGAAGGTCTCTGTAGCGTTTTGCTAATTCAATAGCTTTGTCGTAGCTCTTTCCTTCGTAACTTGCAGCTACAGCAAGGTAAGCAGCGTCCCAGCTCATTGTATCAGCCTTTGCGATCTTTTCATCTTTCTCAAAAAGCTTCATTGAACGAACCTTAAGGTAGTAATCAAAGGCTTTAGCACTCTTCTCATATTGGTTGTTCTGTACATAGTAATAACCAGCATAGAATAGGTATTGAAAGTCATCTTTAAGAAGATCTTTAGCTTTCTTGATGTATTTCAGCTTGATCTTACCCTTATGATTTGGTTGCTGTTCGATAGCTTCTGTTTCCAAAAAGAAAGGAATCTCTTTCATTAGATCGTTGTACATCTTCAAAGTATCTGCAGTGCCAAGGCTTGGTACTTGAAGCTTTACAAACTCTTTGCGGAAAGCGTAGTGCTCAATAAGACCACTCACATAGGCAGCATAAGCTTTGTACTTAGGTTCAACATTATCCCCAAGTTTAGCCATAATAGCTCTTGCTTCTGTTGGATTCTTTTCTGCAAGCTTTTCAGCAGAACGAATATCTGATTTTTGTGCGAAGATAGCTGATGTAGCCATTAGGCTCATCGCTACGACATAAAAAAACTTTTTCATTATTTCTTCTATTTAGTTAGTTTAATAATTCTATTGATTAGCCTCTTCTTCACGCTCCTTAGCATCTCTTTCGGCTGCTTCAAGGAGGGCTTCTAAGCCTTTATCTTCTGTATAAACGTCATTTTCTTCCGTTAATTGCTCTTGAGCCTGAGCTTCTTGCTCTTTTTCAAGTTCATCTTCGGCCATTACTCGGCATACAGAGGCAATCTCGTCGGCACGTTTTTCAAGGTTTATTAAGCGGACTCCTTGAGTGGCACGTCCAATAGTGCTGATATCCTTGGCGTGCATACGAATACTCACACCACTTTTATTGATAATCATCAAATCGTGATCGTCTGTTACGCAACGGATTGCAACAAGAGAACCTGTCTTTTCTGTGATATTAAGGGTTTTAACCCCTTTAGTTCCACGATTTGTCAAGCGATAGTCTTCAATGATACTACGCTTTCCGTATCCTTTTTCACTAAGTACAAGAACAGTCTCCTTAGTTGGATCTTCAACGACAATCATACCTACCACTTCGTCTTCAGGTCCGTCAAGAGTCATTCCTCGAACGCCCATTGCGACACGCCCAGAGGCACGAACAGTTGATTCATTGAAGCGAACGGCACGACCATTTTTGTTGGCAAGTAGTACTTCGCTGTTGCCATTTGTTAGGTTGACAGTAACCAGCTGGTCGTCATCACGTAGGTCAATCGCTCTGATACCGTTGGCACGAGGGCGAGAGTATGCCTCCAAGATTGTCTTCTTGATGATACCACGCTTTGTACAGAAGAGTAGGTAGTGAGAGTTGATAAACTCTTCATCTTTCGTTAGGTCTTTTATGCGGATAAAGGCATTCACCTTATCATCAGGATCTATATTTAATAGGTTCTGAATAGCACGTCCTTTGGTGTTCTTATTACCTTCAGGGATTTCATAAACCTTCAGCCAGTAGCAATGTCCTTTTTGAGTGAAGAGCAACATTGTAGCGTGCATTGAAGCTGAATAGATGTACTCTATAAAGTCTTCATTACGAGTGTCACTTGCTTTACTACCGACTCCACCTCTTGTTTGAGAGCGGAACTCTGTAAGCGGTGTACGCTTGATATAACCAAGGTGAGAAATAGTAATTACCATTTCATCATCGGCATAGAAGTCTTCAGGATTGAAGTCTTCGGCAGCATAGATGATTTCGCTCTTACGTTCATCACCATAAGTTTCTTTGATTTCAAGAAGCTCTTGACGAATAACTTCCATTCGTTTTTCACGATTAGCAAGAAGCTCTTCTAAGTATTGAATCTTAGCAATAAGTTCGTCGTACTCATTACGCAAGCGTTCTCTATCCAAGCCTTGCAAAGCACGCAGACGCATATCAAGAATGGCACGTGCTTGAAGAAGACTTAGGTCAAAGTGCGTCATCAACTTCTCTAAGGTTTCTTGAGTTTCCTTAGAGCCTCTGATGATTGAGATAACTTCATCAATATTGTCAATAGCAATGATTAAGCCCTCTAATATGTGTGTACGTTCTTGAGCCTTACGCAGTTCGTATTGCGAACGGCGAGTAACGACATCTAAACGGTGGTCTATAAATAGACTAATTAGGTCTTTTAGATTAAGCAGTTGTGGGCGACCATTGACAAGAGCAATGTTGTTGACACCAAATGATGTCTGCAAAGAAGTCAGCTTGTATAGTTTGTTAAGCACAACAGAAGCATTTGCGTCTCGCTTGATATCAATGACGATACGCATACCTTTACGGTTTGATTCGTCAGCGATATTTGAGATGCCTTCAATCTTCTTTTCGCCTACAAGGTCAGCAATATGCTTTACTAAGTCTGCTTTGTTGACTTGGTAAGGGATTTCTGTTACGATGATACGTTCTTTTGTTTGCGTTTGCTCAATTTCGCAACGGCTACGCATTACGACACGTCCACGCCCAGTCTCATAAGCCTCTTTTACGCCTGAATGACCATAAATATAACCTCCAGTAGGGAAGTCAGGAGCTTTGATGTATTGCATCAAACCTGCTACATCAAGAGTTTCCTTACTATCAATGTAGGCAACACATCCGTTGATACATTCAGTCAAATTGTGTGGAGGCATATTCGTTGCCATACCCACAGCAATACCTGATGCTCCGTTTACAAGTAGATTAGGGAAGCGGGTAGGTAGGACTGTTGGCTCTTGACGAGTGTCGTCAAAGTTGTTTTGGAAATCAACAGTTTCTTTGTCTATGTCTTTGAGCATTTCGCCGGCAATTTTAGCCAAGCGACTCTCTGTATAACGCATTGCGGCAGGAGAGTCTCCATCGACAGAACCGAAGTTTCCTTGTCCTTCTACCAATGGATAACGCAAACTCCACGGTTGTGCCATACGTACCAAAGTGTTGTACACAGAGCTGTCTCCGTGTGGGTGGTATTTACCCAAGATTTCCCCTACAGCAGTCGCACACTTACGTGTTGGCTTCTCATAGGTATTACCTGTGTCGTTCATTGCATAAAGCACACGGCGATGTACTGGTTTGAGTCCATCACGCACATCAGGCAAAGCACGAGACACGATTACCGACATTGAATAATCAATGTAGGCGGTCTTCATCGCATCTTCGATATTAATATCTATTATTCTGTCTTCTGCGTCAAGCATTACATTATAATTTTGTTACACATATTTCCACGCTAAGATAGTGTTTTTTTTGAAATATAGCAAGTAGATTGTTGATAAAATCTAAAAATCCATAGCCGAATTTATAATACTTGAACCTTTGTTCTTCTTTCAGTTTTTATTCTTCAATAATAGACCCCATTTTTTTGTAAAATAAGTGTACCCAAAAAGTTCTCATTTCCTCTTTTTTAGACTCCTAAAAAAGAGGAAATAAATGGGGTGTTTGAAACCCTAATGATTAGTGGGGGAAAAGTCTTTGCGGAATAGTCAAAAAAGTTTTCCCGATCATTCAAAAAAGTTTCCCCGAAAACTCATTTGAGTTTTCGGGGAAACTTTTTTAACATTTATTATATTTGTTTTTATTGCTCTATTATATAGACCTAACTTTCTGTTTTATAGTTACTTATTTTTGTTGTTGAACTCCGTCATAACCAAGTCGGCAGGCAAGCCTTTTAGGAGGCAGGATTTCATAAAGTCCATATAGGGGGAAATATGCTCCCAAAATTGATAATATCCTTTGCAGAGATAGTTGTGTCCAGCTTCATTATCCCCACTATAGGCAAAGCGATTTTTAGGACATTCACCGTGGCAAGCAAAGAGATAGAGACATTCTTTGCATTGCTCCGTAAGGCATTCTTTTTTGGCTTGTCCGAAACGTAGTTGCTCCGAGCTGTTCATCATTGATTGTAAGCTTTGCTCCTTGATATTACCTAAGCTGTAGCGAGGGTAAACGAAGTGGTCGCAACTAAAGACTTCGCCTGTATGCTCAATGACTGCCGTATGTCCGCAAGTTTCTGCAAAGGAGCATAGGCCTGCAGGATAGCCAATCCAATTAGCAAGTGTCGTGTCAAATAGTTGAACGAAAACTTTTCCAACGTCTTGCTTTACCCACTCATCAAAGAGTGTACAGAGGAAGTCGCCCCATTGCTCAGGAAGTACGCTGTAGGGACTTAGCTGGACATTGTCCTCGTCAAAAAGTAAGGTTTTGCTTTTTTCTTGATTAAGGTGAGGAGCTTCGCAGTGCTGAAAGCTCTTTGCTCCTTGACGGAAACGCTCTACAATCGGCGTAAATTGAATGAATTCTACCCCTATACCCTTTAGAAAGTTATAGTATTCAAGCGGTTCATCGGCATTATATCTATTGATCGTAGAGAGGACATTAAACTGCACATCAAACTTCTGTAGTAGGCTAAGCCCACGCATTACTTGGTTGAAACTCGTGCCTCCTCGGAGCATTCTTCGGTAGCGATTGTGTTGCTCTTCGTTGCCGTCAAGAGAAATGCCTACAAGGAAATTATTATCACGAAAAAAACGACACCACGCCTCATTGAGGAGTATGCCGTTTGTTTGGATTGAGTTCTCTATCTTCCTGCCAAAAGCATAACGCTTCTGTAGTTCTAAGGCTTTTTCATAGAATTTAATTGGACGGAGGAGAGCTTCCCCTCCGTGCCAAGTAAAAACTACAGGTTGATTGAGCGGTTGAGCGGCGATGTACTGCTTGATATATAGCTCAAGCAGTTCATCACTCATATTGCTCTTATTTACATTCTTTGGATTAAAAGCTTTGTCTTTCTCCAAATAATAGCAGTAGGTGCAACGCATATTACAGCTTGCACCTGCTGATTTAGCCATTATGTGAAATGGTCGCCCCCAAGGGCTTTGGATTGTTTCCTTCTCGTTTTGCAAAGTTATTGAGCTGGTTCTGTTACTTGATAACGAGTTCTAAGGCTATCCAAACGTCCCTTTAGATCTTGAGCAAGCTCTTGATACTTTGGATTATCATAGAGGTTGTTCAGCTCTTGAGGGTCGTTCTTCAAATCATATAGTTCCCAAGCATCAATATCTCCATAGAAGTGCATTAGCTTATAATCCTTGGTACGGATACCATAATGACGACGAACTTGGTGTTCCCCAGGGTATTCGTAGAAATGATAGTAAAGCGATTGTCTTTGCCAGTCTTTAGGTGCTTCCTCATTTTTGAGGAGAGGTAATAGACTTTCGCCTTGCATATCTTTAGGTACTTCCAAACCTGCCATATCAAGGAAGGTCGGAGCATAGTCAATATTTTGAACTAACTCTTTGACATCTCCACGCATTTTAAGGCTCTTAGGTAGGTGCATTACAAGAGGTGTACGCATTGACTCTTCATACATAAAGCGTTTGTCAAACCAACCATGCTCACCCATATAGAAACCTTGGTCGCTTGTATAGACAATAAGCGTATTATCAAGCATATCGTGTTCCTTCAAATAGTCAATGACACGCCCAACGTTTCTGTCAAGAGATTTGACAACCTTAGCATAATCACGCATATAGCGTTGATACTTCCACTCTGCCAGTTCTTTGCCTTTAAGTTGCTTTTGGTAGAATTTTTCTGCAATCGGATAATAATGCTCGTCAAAGCGTGCTTTTACCTCAGGGCGTAAACGTCCGTGGATACCTTGAGTATCCTTATTCCAACTATAGTAGCCTCCTAAGCCTTTAGGTTGTACGCCTTTCTTGAGCATCTTAAGGTCATAGACCAAGTCCATATCCTTATAGATGTGCATTTCTTGCTTTTGGGCAGCTAAACGACCTTTGTAATCATCGTAATAAGTTTCTGGGATTGGGAAGGTCTTATCCTCAAATGCTTCAAGGTCTGTTGTATCTGCCATCCAGTTACGATGCGTTGCCTTATGATGAATGAATAGGGCAAAAGGTTTAGATTTATCACGTTCTTTATCCAACCATTCAAGGCTCTTATCCGTGATGATGTCTGTAACATACCCTTGTATTTGTAGGGTGTCAAGCTTTTTGTTCGCTTTCTCTGTGATGAAGTAAGGATCGTAATAGTCTCCTTGACCAGGGAGCATAAACCACTTGTCAAAGCCTTGAGGAATACCCTCTAAGTGTAGCTTGCCAAATAGAGCTGTTTGGTAGCCACCTGCTTGCAAGAGCTTAGGCATTGTTTGTTGATTTTGGTCAAACTGACTGCTATGCTCGTTGTTTTTCTTGCCATTAAGATGACTATGTTTTCCTGTAAGCATACAAGCACGGCTCGGACCTGATAGAGAATTTGCTACAAAGCTTTCGGTAAAGCGAACACCATCGTTAGCAAGTCTATCGATATTAGGCGTTTCGATGTAGCGAGTATCATAGCAACTAACCATCTGCTGAGCGTGGTCATCGCTCATTATATAAACAATGTTTAGAGGTCTATCAGCTTTGCTCTCCTTGTCTTGGCAAGAGATCAAGCTTGCTAAACCCATTACACAGAGTACTGATTTGTTATTCATACATTTATTTATTTTAGTAATTATGTAATTGCGTTGTTTATTTAGGCTTTTTAAGCCATCGGATCTTCATTGTCATTGACGGTAAATGCTTGCCAAGAGGCTTCATCCTCTTCTCCTATTGAATTGGATATTACGTCCAATTCTTTCTTTTGAGGTTGTTGTAAAGCTTGTTCATCTATATTTATTGATGTTAGTCTCTTAAATGAACGAGCATAAATAACTGTTTTGTAGAATTTTCTCCCTTCATTGTCAAAGTCTTTGTGGTAAGCAATACGCCCCTCAATGCGAACCCTATCTCCTCTCTTTAAGAGGTCTTCTCCCTCTTGGGCAAGCTGATTGTTAAGTTCAATGTTATGCCATTGTACCCAGTCTTCACCATCTGTTTTGAGTCCGCTTTCTGTCGTTTCCAGTTTGAATGTTAAGCGACTTCGTTCATAGTCAAAGTAAACAATCTCAGGGTAGTCTGAGATGATACCTTCAAGTATGATTGAATTAACAAAGCTCATTTTGAGACAAGTTCCTTGTATTACAACTTTCTAATCCAATAAATCAGGGCGAAGCTCTTCTGTTCGCTTGAGTGATTGCTGAAGCTTCCACTCATCAATTTTAGCTTGATTGCCACTAAGCAAGACTTCTGGGACTTCCCAACCGTTATAATTAGCAGGACGAGTATAGATAGGAGGAGCTAAGAGATTATCTTGGAAGGTATCACTCAAAGCACTCTCAGCATCACCGATAGCCCCAGGGAGGAGACGTGCAACAGCGTCCGTGATAATAGCAGCCGCAAGTTCGCCACCAGTGAGGACATAGTCGCCAATAGATATTTCTTTGGTAATCAGATGCTCACGAATACGATAGTCAATCCCTTTGTAATGACCGCAAAGAATGATGATGTTCTCCTTCAAGCTAAGACTATTAGCCATAGGTTGATTAAAAGTCTCACCATCGGGAGAAGTGAAAATTACTTCATCGTAATGACGCTCTGCCTTTAGGCTGTTGATAGCTCGCTCAATCGGTTCAATAGCTAATACCATACCAGCTTCTCCCCCAAAAGGATAATCATCAACTTTGCCCCATTTGTCTGTGCTAAAATCTCGCAGATTATGAATGTGTAGTTCCAATAAGCCTTTCTTCTGTACACGACCTAAGATTGAGGCTTTCATTGGCTCTTCCAACATCTCGGGTAAAACTGTTATAATATCTATTCTCACGACTTTTTCTAATAATTATGGAAAAATTTCTGAATTTCTTACGCAAAGTTAATGTATATTTCGTAATAAACCCTTAACTTTGACGATAAACTTATAAAAGGATAGATTTTTATGCAAGATTTACCCATATTCTATGCTCCCAATATCCGAGCAGATAAGCATCTTCCCGAGACGGAAGGGCAACATTGTCTTAGGGTATTGAGAATGAATGTAGGCGATGATTTATTACTCACAGATGGTAAGGGGGATTTCTTTAAGGCTCGGATCACACAAACGAGTAAGAAGACTTGTCAAGTAGAGATTCTTGAGGAATACCCTTGGACGAAGACTTGGCGAAATCACTTAACGCTTTGCGTTGTGCCAACAAAATCAATGGATCGAATGGAGTGGCTTTTGGAAAAAGCTGTTGAAGTCGGAGTTGATAGAGTGATTTGTCCGAAAACGAAGCATTCCGAAAGAAAACACATCAAGGCTGAACGTCTCGAGAAAATTATGCTCTCGGCAATGAAGCAGTCTCAGAAAGCTATCTTGCCTGAGCTATTTGTTGATGTTCCTTTTCAAGAAGCTCTTCAAATGTGTGGTGATAGTCAGATCTTGATTGCTCATTGCAGAGCAGAGGGGCAGGGGCTTAGAGAGCGAAAGCTCATTCATCATCTATATGAGCCTACACAATCTGCTTATTCGCTTTTTATCGGTCCTGAGGGTGATTTTACTCAAGAGGAAATTATGCAAGCTCAGAACGTAGGAGCAAAGGCTATTTCTCTTGGAGCAAACCGCTTGAGGACGGAAACTGCAGGCTTGGTTGCATTGAATACATTGCACTTGCTTGAAGTGATTAATGATGACACTCAAGAGTAGTTGGGTAAATATATTTGCTTAAATAACATCGCAAGAGCTGATGTTCTATTAAATAGGTTTAGGAAATAAATTATTTGGTTTTATATAAAATTGCTTGTATGAAGAAAAGAGAAATTAAATTAAGTTTGGTTTATCGTGATATGTGGCAGTCCTCAGGGAAGTACCAACCACGAAAAGACCAATTAGAGCGTATCGCTCCAGTAATCGTTGAGATGGGTTGTTTCGCTCGTGTCGAAACAAATGGTGGTGCTTTTGAGCAAGTGAACTTGCTTTATGGCGAAAATCCAAATAAGGCTGTAAGAGCTTTTACAAAGCCTTTCAATGACGTAGGTATCCAAACTCATATGCTTGACCGTGGTTTGAATGGTATCAGAATGAACCCTGTTCCTTCAGACGTACGTCGTCTAATGTATAAGGTTAAGAAAGCACAAGGTGTTGATATTACACGTATTTTCGACGGTCTTAACGATCCTCGTAACGTGATTCCTTCTATCAAGTATGCTTTGGAGGCAGGTATGATTCCACAAGCAACACTATGTATAACACATTCTCCTATACATACTGTTGAGTATTATTCAGACTTGGCTGATAAGTTCATTGAAGCTGGTGCTCCTGAAATCTGTCTTAAAGATATGGCTGGTGTTGGTCGTCCTGTATTCCTTGGTCGTCTTGTAAAGGCTATCAAGACTAAACACCCAGACGTGATTATTGAATATCACGGACATACAGGACCAGGTTTCTCAGTAGCTTCTATGCTTGAAGTTTGTCGCAATGGTGCTGATGTGGTAGATACTGCCATTGAACCTCTTTCTTGGGGTAAGGTACACCCAGACGTGATTACAATTCGTGAAATGCTTGTTGATGCTGGCTTCGAAGTTGCTCCAATCAATATGGACGCTTATATGAAAGCTCGTGCTTTGACACAAGAGTTTATTGATGATTTCTTGGGTTACTTCATTGAACCAACTAACTTGTTGATGTCTTCTCTTCTTGTTGGTTGCGGTCTCCCAGGTGGTATGATGGGTTCTATGATGGCTGACCTTAAGGGGGTACACTCAGGTATCAATATGTTCCTTCGCAAGAAAGGTGAGCCAGAGCTAAGCGTTGATGACTTGCTTGTTCGCCTATTTAAGGAAGTAGAGTATGTATGGCCTCGTTTAGGTTATCCACCTCTTGTAACGCCATTTAGCCAATATGTCAAGAACGTTGCTTTGATGAATGTATATAATATCATTACAGGTAAGGGGCGTTGGCAAGCGATTGACAACAATACTTGGGGTATGATCCTTGGTAAGAGTGGTAAAGTCCCAGGGGAACTTGATCCAGAGATTATCGCTCTTGCTAAAGAGAAAGGTCTTGAGTTCACTGATGCAGATCCACAAACATACTATCCAGATGCCCTTGACGAGTATCGTAAGGAAATGGACGAAAACGGCTGGGATTACGGACAAGATGATGAAGAGTTATTCGAGCTTGCAATGCACGATCGTCAATATCGTGATTACAAGAGTGGCGTAGCTAAGGAACGTTTCTTGGCAGACCTAGAGAAAGCTAAGACTGCTGAGCTTGCTAAGCAAGGTTACAACGAAGAAGACGCTCTTAAGATCAAGCGTCAAGGTACAGAACCTATCGTAGCTACTGCAAGTGGTACGATCATTTGGGAGATTGATCCAGAAGATTACTCTACAGCACCACAAGTAGGCCGTGCTTATAAGACTAATGAACCTCTTTGTTTCATTCAGACTTCAGCAGGGTATATTGAGGAAGTTGCTTGTAACTTTACAGGTCGTCTAACAGAAGTATTGCCACAGGGAACAGCTATTCACAAGGGAGAGGCTTTAGCTTATATTCGTCCTGAAGAGAAAGAAGAGCTTTGGGAAGTAGAAGAAGTTCAAAAGCTTAAACGTGTTGAAAAGCTTGAAGAAGTACGTAAGGTAGTGGCTCAACGTCGTCAAAAGCGTTAGGCAATTCCTAATTCTGAGTATTCAAAGGAGGCTGTTACTATTGGTAACAGCCTCCTTCCTTTTATGGCTTTGTTTCGTTGATTTAGATTTTCAATTACTTCTTTTATTATAAGATGATGTGATAAACCCTTTATTATTGTACTCAAAGATAGGCTTATCCTCTATTTTGCTTATATTTGTCTTACTATAATAATAAATAGATATAAATAATTGTGCGAAGAATTGTATTCTTGATATTTTCCCTTTGTATAGGGGCTTTGACTTTGTTACCAGCTCAAGTGAAGGTTGGTGCGGAGCGATTGGATTTGCTTTTGCCTATGCTCCAAGGTAAACGTGTAGCGATTATGGCAAATCAAACTTCTATAATAGGCAAGAATCAGACTCATTTAGTTGATTCTCTTTTGTCTTTGGGGGTTGATGTGAAGAAGATATTTGTTCCTGAACACGGCTTCCGTGGTTCTGTTGATGCTGGTAAGTACGTCAAGAATGGGCGTGATGCAAAGACAGGCTTGCCGATTATTAGTCTTTATGGACGGCATAAGCGTCCCAAGGCAAGTGATTTACAAAACCTTGATGTCGTGATTTTTGATTTGCAAGATGTGGGGACACGTTTCTATACCTATATTAGTTCGATGCACTACCTAATGGAAGCTGTTGCTGAGAATGATAAGCAGTTGATTGTTTGCGACCGTCCTAATCCAAATGATTTCGTTGATGGACCTATGCGAGAGGCTGATTGTAAGTCTTTTATCAGTTTACATCGTATTCCTATTCTGCACGGTCTGACTGTTGGAGAGCTAGCTCTGATGATTAACGGAGAGGGCTGGCTTCGCCGTCATAAGGTTTGTGATTTAAGGATTATACCTATTCAAGCTTGGAAGCACGGCGAAGCTTATACTTTGCCTGTTCCGCCAAGTCCTAATTTGCGAGATATGCAGGCCATTCGTCTCTATCCAACGCTTTGTCTCTTTGAGCCTACAATCCTAAGTCTTGGGCGTGGTACGGATAAGCCTTTTAAGGTTTTGGGTTATCCAAATAAAGCCTTTGGGAAGTATCGCTTCAGACCTCGTAGTATCAAGGGGCAGGCAATGAATCCTAAACTCAAAGGAAAGCTCTGCTATGGTATGGATTTGTCTTGCCCTGATAGTTTGCCCAAGCAAAGACTTTCTCTTAAATGGTTGATTGCTTATCAGCGATTAGCTAAGAAAAAGGGTTTGAACTTGATTAAGCATAAGCGAACCTTTGAACTGCTCATTGGGAATAAGCGATTGGCTGGTCAGTTAGCCCGAGGAATGAGTGAAGAGGAGATTCGTGCAAGCTGGCAGAAAGACCTTAATGCTTATAAGGTTTTACGAAAAAAGTATTTGATTTATCCAAGCGAAAAAGAATAAATGATAAAAGAATTATTACAAAAAAATAGAAGTGTTCGTCGCTTTGCTCCTATGCCTAAACCAAGCTTGGAGGATTTGCGAGAATGGATTGGCAACTTACGTTTTACAGCTTCGGCTCGTAATGCTCAACCCTTGAAGTATATGATTGTTCAAGAGGAAGCATTATGCCATCAGCTTTGCGGAAAAATGGCGTGGGCAGGTTATCTCAAAGATTGGAAAGGACCTGCTTCAGAGGAAGAGCCAACAGCTTATATCGTACAACTTTTAGATACGAAACTCTCTGCAAAGGCTCGTTTTGATGAGGGCTTACAGCTTGAGGCTCTACGCTTGCAGATTTGCGAAGCAGGTTTTGCTTCGTGCATTATTGTGGCTTTCTCTCAGTCTGAAGTGAAGAGTTTGCTTGGCTTGGGCGATGATATACAGATACTAAGTGTGGTGGCTCTTGGAGCACCTAAAGAAGAAGTTATCATTACGGATATAGAAAGCCCTGATGATGCGATTGCTTATTATCGTGATGAAGAGGGAAGACATTATGTCCCTAAACGCAAGGCAGAAGACTTGATTTATTAAATTAGAGCAAAAAGCAAGTGCAGGAAATAAAAGAGAAGAAGGCATACTATTATATTTCGCCCTCCAATGACCCTTATTACAATGCGTCTTTGGAGTATTATCTCTATAATGAGCGAAGTGATTTAGATACGATTTACTTTTTTTGGGTTAATAGTCCCGCTATCTTTATGGGACGTTATCAGTACGCTCAGGCAGAGTGTGATGTAGATTATCTGAAAAGCGAAGAGATTGCTCTACTAAGGCGAAAGTCTGGTGGGGGAACTGTTTTTCACGATTTGGGCAATCTGAATTATACCTGTATCAAGAACGCAGAGCAAAAGGGAGGTAGTTTTGACCTTAAGAGCTTCCCTCAGCCGATTATCCGAGCTATGGAGCAAGAGGGCGTTGGTCTAACGCTTTCGCCTCGTGGCGACTTGCGTTATCAGGGGCGAAAGGTTGGAGGCTCTGCCGAGGCAATGCGTCGTGGACGAATGCTCTATCATCTATCATTGCTCTTTGATACAGACTTAGATAAGCTGGAGCGTTGTCTCACAGTTGAAGAGCAAGATGGCTTTACTTCTCGTGTAGCTTCTGTTCGCTCTAAGGTTTGCAACCTGCGTGAAGCTATTAATCGTGATGATATTGCTCGTGTTGAGGACTTTAGATCTTTGTTGATTGATAGCATTGCTCAAGACTACGATACTTTGGAGGCTTTTGTCTTGCCCAAAGAAGCCAAAGAGCAGATAGAGAGCTTTCGTCAGGAGATTTTTGCCAATGAAGAATGGATTTACTCTGAAGTGGGTAAGAAAAAGAAGACAAAAAATGCGTAAATTTTGGATAGACTTTAGTGCATTCCTAAAGCGTTATTTCCCCGAAGGGAAGGTTCAGAAGATTACACTCACGGCAGGCTTTACCTGTCCGACCAGAGACGGCTCTCGGGGGAAGGGTGGTTGTACCTATTGCAATGTCAAGAGCTTTAGCCCTGCTTTTGCTATTCGTCAGAAAAGTATTACAGAGCAACTTAACGAAGGGATTGCTTTCTTTGCTCGTAAGTATAAGGATATGCGTTATTTGGCTTACTTTCAGTCTTACACGAATACCTATGCTTCTGTGGAGGATTGTATTAAGAAGTATGAGGAAGCCATTGCCCACCCCGAGGTTGTTGGTTTGATTATTGGTACACGTCCCGATTGTATGCCTGAGCCTTTGTTGGATTATCTCAAGGAGCTTAGCAAGCGAACTTTCGTCCTTGTAGAATATGGCGTTGAGAGTACGCTGAACAAGACGCTTGAACGTATTCATCGTGGGCATACATTTGAGGAAAGCATTGCGACAATTCAACGCACGCACGAGGTGGGTTTATTGACGGGGGCTCATATCATTCTTGGTTTACCAGGGGAGAATAGGGAAGAGCTATTAAGCCACGCAGAGCGTCTTTCTGAGCTTCCTATTACGACGCTCAAGATTCATCAGCTCCAAGTCCTCAAAGGCACGATAATGGGACGAGAATATCTTGATAAACCAGAGGATTTTCATCTTTTTGATGAAGAAGAATATATTGAGCTGTGTTTGGATTTCCTTGAGCGATTGCGAGAGGATATTGTCATCGAACGCTTTGTCTCTCAGTCGCCAAGAGAGATGTTGCTTGCTCCTCGTTGGGGCTGGAAGAACTATCAGTTTACCGAAAAGATACGTCAAGGTTTATCGAAGCGTTACGAAGCTTCACTTTTAGATAAGTAAATATCTTGTAAGCATTTCAAAAAAGGCTACCCTATATATGAAGAAAAAACGTAATTCAGTCATTTATAAATCTTATCGCTCTTTGGTTCAGGCTAAGCGTTTTGTACTTAATAGGCGAGGCGATGGTGTACATTCGCCTTACGCTTTTCATCTAATTACCAAAGTTATCCGCAATCCTTATCCTTACGACTGCTTTCGCTTCCTTGAGCCTAAGCATAAAGAGCTATCTAAGAGCTTGAAAGATAGGTTCGGAGATCGTGCTATCTACCGCATCAAGAGAGCTGAATTGGTCTTCCGTCTTGCTTTCTTTCACTCGGCAAAGAAGTGTCTGCTCCTGTCTCATAAGTCAAGTTTGATATTGCCTTATCTTAGGGCAACGAATAAGTTTGATATTCTCGAGCATTTGGCTATTGAAGATGATGAGGCTAAGGGCGTAAAAATATCAGAAGATATTGGTCTTATTATTATTGAGGATATTCTGGAGGCTAAACTTTCCGAGCATCTAGCTCTATTAGAGCCTATCATAGAAGCTCAGAAAAATGAGAATCTAATGATTATTGTCAATAGTAATAATCCAGTTTTGAGAAAGCATAAAAAGTTACTAACGTCTATCCTCAAGCCAACGGCTTATTTCTCGCTCAAGGGCTTAGAGGTTTTTGTCTGGCGTAAGTCTCTAACCAAAGGTATTTATAAAGTTTACAGCAAAGGTTAGGAGGCTTCTAATCCCCTGCTCAATTAAGCAAAATACCACAAATCAGAACACCCGCAGGGCGTTTTATTCAACACGCTCTCTATTAGGGAGATACGAACCTTCATTTTAAGGCGAAAAAATGACTGGGAAAACTCATCTGAGTTTTCCCAGTCATTTCTAAAAGTTTTCCGGAAAACTTTTTTGACTTTTCCCAATCACTTTCCGAACTTATCCAAATATCACAAATCGGAACAGTCACAGCCTGATTTTCTTAGCTTTGTCTTGAAATGTTTTTCAAGAGTGGTTAGATTTCATTATTCTTTTAGTATTTTTGTATCATTGTGCTTATCCAAAAGACTGTAGCATAGAAAAATTAAATAAAAACATAATAATAGATACATAATGAAGATCGCAATAGTAGGAGCAAGTGGGGCTGTCGGACAAGAATTTCTGAAAGTTCTGTCGGAGCGTCCATTTAAGTTCAAAAGCTTGAAGCTTTTTGCTTCGGCACGTTCTGCAGGAAAAGAAATTCAGTTTAAGGGGAGGACTTACACAATTCAAGAGCTTAAACACGGAGATGATTTCAAAGATATAGATATTGCTTTCGTTTCTGCGGGAGCAAGTATCTCAAAAGAATACGCCGAAACCATTACCAAACACGGAGCTATAATGATTGACAACTCGAGTGCTTTCCGAATGGACGAGGATATTCCACTCGTTGTGCCTGAAGTTAACGGAGTTGATGCTTTTGATTGCCCACGTCGTATTATTGCCAATCCAAATTGTACAACGATTCAGATGGTTGTTGCCTTGAACCCTATCCACAAACTCTCTCCTATCAAGCGTGTGAGAGTGGCTACTTATCAAGCAGCAAGCGGAGCTGGTGCAAGAGGGATGGAGGAGCTGGACAGTCAGATCAAGGCTATTGCTAATGATGAAGAGCCTGAAGTAAATAAGTTTGCCTACCAACTTGCCTACAACCTCATTCCTCAGATAGATGTATTTATGGACAACGACTACACCAAAGAGGAAATGAAGATGTATCACGAAACGCAAAAGATTATGCATTCGGATATTTCTGTGAGTGCAACCTGTGTGCGTGTGCCTGTTAGCCGAGCTCATAGTGAAGCTATTTGGCTTGAAACGACAGATAGCCTTGACTTGGATAAGGTGCGTGAGGCTTTTCGTCAGGCGATGGGCTTAGTGCTACAAGACGATCCAGCCGAGCAAACTTACCCAATGCCTCTCTATATATCGGAGAAAGACCCTGTCTATGTAGGGCGTTTACGCCGTGATATTGCTGATGATAGAGGTTTGAGCTTTTGGTGTGTGGGCGACCAAATCAAGAAAGGAGCAGCCCTCAATGCCGTTCAGATAGCGGAATATCTTATTAGAGAAGGGTTCTTTAAGAAGAATAAATCATAACCTATATACATTAAAATAAAGCAAGAAATGAAAGTATTGCAGACTATTGAAGAAGTAAAATCTTTTGTTGCAGAACTTAGAGCAAAAGGTGAAACGATTGGCTTTGTCCCAACAATGGGAGCTTTGCACGAGGGACATATAAGCCTTGTGGCTAAAGCTGTTGAGGATTGTGGAGCGTGTATCGTGAGTGTCTTTGTCAATCCAACTCAGTTTAATGATCCAAAGGACTTGGAGACTTACCCTCGTACCTTGGAGGCTGACTGTGCTTTGCTAAAAGAAGCAGGCGTAAAGGCGGTCTTCTCGCCATCGGTAGAGGAGATATATCCCGAGCAAGATGAACGAACGTTTGAAGTCGGTGCTGTAGCTGAAGTAATGGAAGGGGCTTATCGCCCAGGGCATTTCCAAGGCGTTATGCAGGTCGTAAGCAAGCTTTTTGATATTGTAGAGCCTGATAAAGCTTTCTTTGGCGAGAAAGACTTTCAGCAAATCGCTGTAATCCGTGCAATGCAAAAGCTTCTGAAGTCAAAAGTAGAGGTGGTGGCTTGTCCAATCGTCCGAGAAAAAAGTGGATTAGCTTTGAGTAGTCGTAACCAGCGTTTGAGCCAAGAAGAAAGAGTGATTGCCTCAAATATCTATAGAGTTCTTCAAGCAAGTCAAGACTTACAAGGTGAAAAGACTCCAAAAGAGCTGATTCAATGGGTAACAGATGAGATTAATCAGATAGAGCCTCTTCGTGTAGAATACTTTGATATTGTCAATGCAGAAAATTTGTCAAGCGTAGAGGCTTGGTCAGATGCTCAAGCTATCCGAGGCTGTATCACGGTTTATTGTGGAGAAGTGCGTCTTATTGATAATATCTCCTATAAATAAAATATATGAAAATTAAAGGTTTATCCTTAAACATTAAATCCCTTACCTTATTTACTCTATGCTTGTTTAGCTTAATAAGTTGCGGAAGTAAGCATAAGCAAAAAGCCAAACTTCTTGATAATAGTGAGCCACTTGTCAAGGTTACTTTTCAGCCTAAAGAAGAGTGGCAAGTCCCCCATAAGGATAGCCTTCGGGGGGAGATGAGAGCCGTTTGGCTAACGCTTGCCTATGGATTGGATTGGCCAAGGGCAAAAGCAGATAATTACAAAGGTATTAGAACCCAAAAGGCGGAATTAGATAGACTGCTTGACCAGCTGAAGAAGGATAACTACAATACTGTTTTTTTCCAAGTTCGTCTATCAGGCTCTGTTGCTTACTTTGGTAGTCAAGAACCCTTTTCTCGTGTTTTTACTTCAAGAGGGACTCCTCCAAAGTACGACCCCTTGGCTTATGCCGTAGAGGCTTGCCACAAAAGGGGCTTAGATATTCACGCTTGGCTGGTAACTTATCCTATTGCTCTTAGCCGAAAAAGTCGTCATATCATCAAGCAGAAAAATCCAAGTTGGATTATTAGACACAATCGCTCTCGTTGTCTTAACCCCGGAGAAGCTGGGGTGAGGACTTATATTGCTAATCTTGCCACAGATATTGCCAAGCGTTATGACGTTGATGGGCTTCATTTTGACTACTTTCGCTATCCTCAGAGAGCAGAGTCTTTTCCTGATGATAAGACTTACCGAAAATATGCTCCAAAGGGTATGAGCAAAGAGCTGTGGCGTAGAGATAACCTATCTAAGCAACTTGAAGAGATTAACGAGAAAGTTCGACGATATAAGCCAAATATCCGTATTAGTGTTGCTCCTCTTGGGAAGCTTCGAAAACTCCCAAACTTAGGTCGTAAGCACGGATGGACAGCTTTAGAGTCGGTTCATCAAGATGTTGAACGCTGGGCTAAGGAAGGCTTAGTGGACTTTGTCGTGCCGATGATGTATTACAAAGATGAACTTTACGAACCATTCCTTATTGATTGGCAGAAAAGGGTAGGGAAGTATGTACCTGTTGTCGCAGGTCTTGCTCCATATCGTGTCAAAGACAAAGGTTGGTCGCCTCGTACAATGCTGGAGCAGATCCAAATAGCTCGCAAGCACAAAGCGGGGGGCATATCTTTTTTCCGAGCCGAACACATTGGCTTTCGTAACGAAGAAGTTCGCCAAAAGATAAAGTTTGCCTTCTCCGAGCCTGCTCTCCCAATGGCGATATATGGAGCCAAGCACAAGCCTCAACGCCCCACTCATTTGAAAATGAAGGCAATAAGCAATAATAAACTCAACTTTTCTTGGGAATATCCTAAGCAAGATGCGGATATTTATTTTCGTGTTTGGGCTACAGTCTATGAGCGTGATGGTACAAAACGCTCATTTTTAGTTGCAGATAAGCTTCAAGATACTCAGTGTAAGCTTAAGTTGAAGACTGCTTCCAAAGGCCCTTGTTTGGAACTTGGGGTAGAGGCTGTCAGCAAAGAGTGGCACGTCAGTACGCCTTGTCTTAGAAGTTATGAGTTTAATCTTGATGAATTTAGAGAGCAACAAGCAATAAAGCACGATGATAGAGCAGGGCATTAACCTATATATCCATATCCCATTTTGTTCGCAACGTTGTATCTATTGCGACTTTTTCACGCAGACCAATCAAAGTCTGCGTGAAAACTTTATAGAGGCTCTTTGCCGAGAGATAGAGCTACGGCGAGACGAACTCAAGACTTCTTTCGTTCAGAATATCTACTTTGGGGGAGGAACGCCTTCGCTTCTAAGGATTGATGAGCTGGAGCAGATTTTTAATGTTATTCAAAAGCACTATACTATTGCACCAACGGCTGAGATAACGATAGAGTGTAACCCTGATGATATTGATGAAGCTTATGTCAAAGGCTTAGTTCGTTTGCCTTTCAATCGTGTGAGTATGGGCGTTCAGAGTTTCCTTGATGATGACTTAAAGTTTCTAAATCGTCGTCATTCAGCTCAAGAAGTTTTCCGTGCTGTTGAGTTGCTCAAGGAGAATGGTCTGACAAACCTTAGTCTTGACCTTATCTATGGCTTGCCTAAGCAAAATCTTGAGCGTTGGGCATATAATATTCAGCAAATCTTAGCTCTTGATATTCCTCATATCTCGGCTTACCATCTTATCTACGAAGAAGGGACGGTACTGATGAAACGCTTGAGGCAGGGTAAGGTCAAAGAAGTTAGCGAAGAGCAAAGTCTTGCATTCTTCCAGCACCTTATTCGTGAGTTGAAAGATAATGGTTATGAGCATTACGAGGTGTCTAACTTTGCTAAGGATAAAGCTTATGCTAAGCTCAATACTGGTTATTGGCAAGGTGTTGCCTATTTAGGATTTGGTCCTTCTGCTCATAGCTACGATGGTAAGCATAGGAGCTATAATATTGCTTCTATAAAAGCTTATAACGAAGGTATAATGAACGGCGATAGAGCTTTTGAGCAAGAAGATCTAAGCCTCCTTGAGCAAGAACACGAATATATAATGACTCGCCTTCGGACGATGTGGGGGATTAACTTGGTAGAGTTTGAAAGGCTCTTTACCACCGAGCGAAAGAAGGAGCTTCTTCGTCATTCAGAAGTATATCTCCAAAGGGAAATGCTCGTCATTCAAGATAATCATCTTCGTCTAACGCCCAAAGGCGTATTTATCTCTGATGCTATATTGGTTGATTTGTTTGATTAAGCAGTAGAGTTTTTCTAATATAAAAATAGCCTCCCCAATCAGGGAGGCTATTTTTATATGATTATTATTGATAAGATAACTTATTGCAAGGCTACCTTATAAACTTTAGTTTGTCCTGCAACATTACATTTTAGGACGTAAACCTTAGAACCTGCTTGCTCAGGCAGTGTAAAAACCGCCTTGTTTGTTCTGCAAACAACTTGTCCCTTAAGGTTATAAACTACTGTTTGAGCTTGGTAAGGCAAGTAAACCGTATTACCTACAAGCTTGATAGCTTCGCTTTTGTTTAGTTCAACAAGAGCTGTTACATTAGGATCTTTCATTGCACCCTTGATAACGTCGCCAGCTTGTGTTTCGAAAGAAACAGTGTCGTCATCAATCTTTGTTGCCTGAATTTTAGCTCCATTCTTGTCTGTAAATGTAGCCTTAGCAATACCTTTGTAGTGAATCTTACAAAGACCTCCCTTAATTGCCTCAACCTTGAACGTCTTTAGCTCTTTCATTTTCCAAGCCATATCTACAGTGAAGTCGCCAACTGCTTTTAGTCCTGTAACCGAACCTTCAACCCAAGCCTCTGGAAGTGCTGGGAGTAGGTTAATTGTTTCAAATTGACTTTGAAGCAACATCTCTGCAACACCAGCTGTAGCACCGAAGTTTCCATCAATCTGGAATGGAGCGTGCGAATCAAATAGGTTGTAATAGATACCTCCACGACCTTGGTCTGTTCCGTAAGAAGTAGAGTGCGTTAGAGCTGTCTTGATAAGCTTTCTTGCACGGTTACCATTCAAGGCTCTTGCCCATAGGTTAATCTTCCAACCCATTGACCAACCAGTTGATTTGTCTCCACGCAAATCCATTGAGTTTACGATTGGCTCAAAGTATTCGCTATCAGGACCTACTTGAGTAAGAGGATAAAGAGCCATCAAGTGCGACATATGACGGTGTCCACGACCTTGACCTTCGCCCTCTGTGTAGCTTGACTTTTTCCACTCTCTAAGAATATTCTTGCCTTGAATTGGCGTATAAGATCCGTTGTAAACCTCTGTAGCCAAACCAGTATCAAGGTTTGCAAACTTATTCTTCAAGCCATCAAGATATTCTTGCGTTACGCCTGCTTCAGCGATACCAAGAGCTTCAATACCTTTGATTGTATTGTTAAACAAATCCCAAACAAGTTGTTGAGCGTGTGCTACACCATCTTCACTTGGTCCGTGTTCTGGAGACCATTCGTTAGGAGCAACCCACTTGCCATCTGTATCAAGCTTCAAGCGTTCAAGCCAGTAGTCCGAACAGCTAATCATAGCAGGAAGAGCTGTATCTTTGAGATAAGCCTTATCTAATGTATAGCGATAGTGTTGGTATAGGTGTGCACAATACCAAGCGTTTGCGATTACATAGTTTCTTGCGAAAGTAGAACCGTTACCGAAAATATCACTCTCTGTAAAGATTGTCCAACCCTTAGTTTGTCCTGTGATTTTTGCGTATTCACTCCATTGAGGTTGCTTAGTAGCTTGATTGCTGATGAACTCAAGAAGAGGCAAGTGCATCTCAGACATATTTAGAGGCTCTGCAGGCCAGTAGTTCATCTGAATGTTGATGTTTGTGTGTACGTCAGATCCCCAAGCTGGTGAGTTGTTGTTGTTCCAAATACCTTGAAGGTTGTTAGGAACGGCAACACCTCGTGAAGAAGAAATCAACATATAACGACCATAGTTGAAGTACAGAAGCTCAAGCATTAGCTCTTTTGGTGTAGCAGTTGTAGCACTATAAGAGATGTTGTTATAGTCCTTAACTAATTGCTCTGTCTCAACGTTATTAACCGCTCCCTTTAAGTCAAGTTTTACTCTGTCGTAAATAGACTTGTAGTCTGCTACGTGAGCTGAAAGAAGACTTGCCCAATCTTTTGCAGAAATACCATTAAGGCGGTCTGTCATATTAGGTTTAAGCTGAGCTTCATCATAAGTATAGTTCTCTGCAAGAGGTTCATAGTTTGTATCTCCAACGAGATAAACAGTGATTTCACTTGCATTTCTAACCGTTACACCTGTTTCGTCAGTTGTCAGCTCTCCGTCTTTAGCTACAACTTTCATTTGAGCATTGAAAGCAATCGTAACATTTTGGTTTGCAGTCTTCATCTCATCTGCAAATGAACCCATACCATTGCTATACTCAGGAGCAGCTCCATTGGCATTGTATAGGAAGAACTTGTTGTTTAGCTTAGCACTTCCTTCAGCTTTTAGATGAATAACGATGCCTTTATCAGGATTAGATGAGATATATTCACGAGTGAATGTCGTATTACCTTCTGGGTTTTGGTACTTCATCCCTGCTGTTGCTGTCTCAACATCTAAATAACGTACATAATCCTTAATAGGAGCTGTGTAAGCATCTAAGTTGTCAATGTAGAGATGTCCAAAGTTTTTGTACTCAGAGCGAGAGCGTACGCTACCACCCCAAAGAGTTTTTTCGTTGAACTGAACCAAGTCTCTGCGAACACCTCCAAAGATCATAGCACCAAATTCACCATTACCAATAGGCAATGCATATTCCATCCAAGGGTTCTCTACTGCTCTATCTTTAGAGATAGCTGGTTGCTTGTACCATAGAGTACTCAAGTGTTCAGGACTGTAGCTTGTTGTTCCTTCGCAAGTATATTCTTCCACTGTTTGTGGTAGGGCATCGTTTATCTTAATGTTTGTAGGCAATACAAAGAGCATTGGGTTACCTGGGTCGCTGTTCCACTTGCCAATCTCTTTGCCAATACCTTGACCACCAGCTTGGTTCATTGTTTGCCCTCCAGTATTCTGAGCACCAATCTCCCACGCAGGAGCAAAATCCCACAATTCTGTTGGACGAATGAATAGGTTGCCAGCAGTAGCCCCAGCCTTGAAGCGAGTTCCCTCAAAATAAATCTTACGTCCAGAACCCTTGTTTACTAATTCACAGTTATTAAGGTCTGTACCAACAATCTTCCAAAGTTGAGCATCTGTTTGTTGAGCTTCTTCTGTTACAAGGCTTTGTCCATCACCTTTATCTGCGATGACACCATCACCTTTCTTAAACTGCATATAGTACCACGTCTCTGTGCTACCATTACTCAAAACGATAGCTTCTGGGCGTGGAGGTGTTGGGATTTGTATTTCTTCCCCTGGAACGACAAAGGCAAGAGGGTTATTATTATCACTATTCCAAATACCAATTTCTGCACCTGCTTTAGCTCCACCAAATTGGTTCATTGTCTGATTATTGGTATTTGCAGCACCAATTTCCCACAAACCTCTAATAACAGGAGAAGCAACTATTTTTAGGTGTCCGTCAGTATTAGCTTTGCTGTAGAAACGGTCTCCCTCATAGACGATGTGGTTACCTGTTTGTTTGTTGATTAGCTCGAAGTCGTCTTGAGTACCGACTAACTTCCATTGTTGAGCTTGATTATTCAGACCATCTTCTGTTGCAGTCTGAATCTTCGCATCAGCCCCCATATCTTGGAGGACGCACTTACCTGCAGAAAATTGGATAACGTACCACGTATCATTTCCATCGGTACTAAATTTCGGTAGGTCTTGAGCCTTTATTCCCATAAATGAGAGGAGGAAGACCATTAATAGACTAATTTTTCTCATTGCTTATAATATTTTTATTAAAATAGTTGCTCAAAGATACGTAATTTATTCCAATCTTAATGAAAAATAAGACAAGCTTTTTGTTAATTCAAGCAATTAATAAAAAATAGGACGAGGTTTTTGTTAATTCAAGCAATTAATAAAAGATATCTACTAATATGTAATAAATAGATAGTTTTATAAAGCTCTTTTGCCTATTCTGGAAAGGTTTTCAGTTTGTTCGGGAACGGACTGTAGTTTTTAGCGGAACGAACTGGAGTTTGTTCCCGAACAAATTCTCAGTGCCACCCCAATGGTTTTTGAGTGCCAAGCCTTTGGTACATAAGTGCCATCACGATGGCACATTTGTTTCTTTGGGGAGACAATAAATACTTATTTAAGGCTATCTCCTTGTTTCCTGTGGTCTTTTCAGAAGTATGACAATAATAAATTAAAACTTCATAATAAGTCTCTCCAATAGTCTTTGAGCAAAAAGCTGTAAATTTGTAAAGTTAATGAAGTATTTGTGTCCAGATAAAAGAAGAAATAGATATGTCCAACGTTTTAGCCAAAGAAAGCTTTAGAGCCTCAATCCTAACCTATATTGGTGCAGGATTGGGTTTCTTGACGACTTTCTTTATCGTAACGAAGTTTCTTCGTCCAGAGGAGATTGGACTTATTCGCTTGTTGCAGGAGCTGGCTACCTTGCTCGCAGGCTTTGCAATGCTCGGACTAACAACCTCTATCAGTCGCTTCTTTCCTTATTTTCGTTCTGATGATAAAGAAAACGGCGTGGTGCATAATGGCTTTACTTATTATGTATTGAAAGTCGCTTTATTGGGCTTGTTCATCAGTTTAACGCTTGTCAGTCCTTTGTTGCTTTTGTTCAAAGGAAATGTCTTTCAGCTATTTCAAGGACGGAGTTCGCTTTTAGCCGATTACTATTATCTGATTATTCCATTAGCTGTTTTGATTGTCTTTTGGACGATTAGCGAGCTGTATGCCATTCAACTCTATAAATTAGCGATCCCCAAAGGTATTAGAGAGTTAGGCTTGCGTTTGCTTTTGCTTATTGCCTATCTAATCTATGCTTTTACTTCACTGAACTATGGCGGTTTGTTGGCTCTTGTTGTGGGGAGCTTTGTGCTTTGTACCCTTGCAAGCTTGTTTTATTTAGCTTCGTTAATACCCCTCAACCTAAAGCATAATCCTAAGTTTATAACGCCTTCTCTAAAGCGAGACTTTAAGCATTATACGCTTCTTGCTATCCTTTCTACTGTTGGGACGACACTTGCAGGACGAATGGATATCTTGATGCTTTCCTTTGTTCATCAAGATGGTTTGTATCAGGCGGGTATCTTTACGATTGCTTTCTTTATGGTCTCTGTCATTGAGATTCCTACTCGTTCTCTGATAAGTATTGCTACGCCCCGTATTGCCGAGGCGATGAAAGAGCAAGACTTTCAAGGGACTGAAAGTATTTACAAGAAAGTCGCCTTCTATCAATTACTTTCAGGTTTGATATTGGCTCTAATTATTTGGGTAAATTTTGATAATATCTTATCTATAATGCCTAATGGTCTCAAGACTTATCAATCAGCTAAGAATATCTTCTTTTTCTTAGCATTAGCCAAACTTGTTGAATTGATCTTTACGCCTTGCCACCCAATCGTTAATTGCTCTAGATACTATCGTTGGAGTTTGTATTATACGCTTTGGCTCTGTGTGATTGCTTTCTTTTCTAACTTATATTTGATTCCCATTTGGGGGTCTATAGGTGCAGGACTGGCAACATTAATCAGCTCTGTTGTTGGCTATGGCTTCTTGCAAAGTTTGCTTTTTGCCAAGCTAAGAATCCAACCTATCTCCAAGCGACTGCTTTTGCTTCTGCCTCTAATCCCGATACTTTTGTTTGGAGATAGATTGCTCCCATTTGCCTTTAATCCTTTTGTAGATATTGCTTTACGTTCGGCAATGCTTGGAGCAGTGGCAGTGGTTTATCTTTATCTAACAGGAATTAGTCAAGAGCTGTTTGCTTTTCTATTCAGTAAGCTTAATCTAAAGCGATGAAGATTCTACTCATAAGTACAGCCATTGAAGGCGGAGGTGCAGCAAATGCTTGCCTAAGATTATATTTAGCCCTTCGGCAAATGAATGCAGATGTTCGTTTGTTGGTTTTGAAGCGTCCGAAAGGTTTACAGGATTTAGCAGATGATGAGCGTATAACCTTCCTTGAAGATAGCTGGCAGTATCGTTTGTTTGCTCGCTTATCTTTCGTTTTGGAACGCCTTGAAGTGCTGTGGCATAATGGCTTTAATCGAAAAAACTTGTGGCAATACTCAACGGCAAGCTTTGGTTTAGACCTTGCTCGGCACGAGTGGGTAGAATGGGCTGATGTTGTTCATTTGCAATGGATTAATCACGGAACGCTAAGCCTTCACGCTATCAAGCAGATACAAAGTCTTAATAAATTAGTTGTTTGGACATTGCACGACCTTTGGGCTTTGACAGGCTTGGCTCATTTGCCCTCGATAGGAGCAGAACCCTTGTTGCTTTTTAGTGATAGATATGCACGGCAAGAAGCTTTAACCTTGGGGCAGGAGCATAGAAAAGCCTTCATCTATAGGCGAAGAACTCTGCCTTATCAATCTAAAATAAACTTTGTAGCCGTCAGCTCTTTTGTCAGCTCTTTGGCTAAGCAACTATTGGTGGGGCAAGCTTATAATAGCCTTGAAGTCATTGCTCCTGCTTTGGATATTAAAAGAGATTCCCTAAGCGAGGAGCTACAAAATAGCTTCCCTTGGTACGATGCTAATCAGCATTATTTATTGATTTCGGCAGCACGCTTGGACGACCCTATTAAGGGAGCTAATTTTTTGATTCATACGACCAAAGAATTGTGTCGGATTTATCCGGAAGTAGCAGAGCGAACAAACTTATTATTGCTTGGTTCTATCAAAAACAAAACAGCCTATAAAGAAGTAGCAATTAATACTATTGAATTAGGACATATTCGTGAAAGAGAAGTCTTACAAAACTTATTTAGCTTAGCAGACATAACGCTTTCAACTTCGCTTTTTGAAACCTTTGGACTAACGCTTGTGGAGAGCTTAGCTATGGGAACGCCTGTGCTAAGTTTTGATTGTGGTGGAGCAAGAGATATTATTAAGAACGGCGTTAATGGTTATATCGTTGCTCATTACGATTGTGGCTTAATGGCAGAACAAATCACAAAGCTTTTATCTGACATTAAACACAAGAGGATAACAGCAGAAATGTGCCAAGCTTCTATCCTTCCTTTTAGAGCTGAAGCGATTGCTCAGCAACATATTGACTACTATCAAAGATTATTAAATAATAATGAATAAAGAGCCTATTGTTTTTTCTGTGATTACGGTTTGTTACAATGCCGAAGATTGTATTGAGCGTACCTTACGCTCGGTTTCATCGCAGAGCTACAAACATATTGAATATCTTATTATTGACGGAGCTTCTAAAGATAAGACTCTCGAGCTTGTCCGCCGATTAAGTCCAGAGGCTAAACTCTTCTCTGAAGCTGATAAAGGTATTTATGATGCGATGAATAAGGCTTTAGCTCGTGCCACTGGTGATTATCTTTGCTTTATTAATGCAGGAGATGCCTTTGCTTCAGAGCAAACGCTTGAAGATATTGTAGCGAACATTCATCAAAGAGGCAAGGGACTTCCTGATATTATTTATGGAGATACCGAACTGATAGATAGCAATGGACAAAAGCTTGGACTTCGTCGCCTGCGTCCTCCTCGTCATCTATCTTGGCAAAGCTTCAAAGATGGTATGTTGGTCTGTCATCAAAGCTTTTATCCTCGTCGTGAACTTTGCCCTAAGTATGACTTGAATTACCGCTTTTCGGCAGATATTGATTGGTGCATTCGTACAATGAAGCAGGCTAAGTCGTATTGCTTTATTGATACTCCTTTGGCTCTTTATCTAAATGAAGGGACGACAACGCAAAACCATCGTGCCTCTTTGCTGGAACGCTTCCGAATAATGAAAAAGCATTACGGACTATTTTCAACGCTTTATCATCATCTACGTTTTTTATTCTTCTCTCGTCGCTAAGGAAAGACTATTATAAATAGTCATAGTAAGGACAAAAAAGAGGCGTGGCTATTAATAGACACGCCTCTTTTTTTATTATTTATCGGTGCTTTATTGATGAGCTTGACACCAAGCAAAAGCATTGCGGAAGGCAAGAACCCAAGGTGTAAACTCGTGGGTTGCCTTTTCATCTGAAGGGTAATAAGCACATTGCCAAGGGAATATTGCTCGCTCGGGGTGTGGCATCATTGCTAAATGACGACCATCTTTGGAGCAAAGTCCTGCAAGGGCTTTTGGAGAGCCGTTTGGATTAGCTGGATAGCCATCGTATGTATATTGTGCAACGACGTTATACTCCTCTACAGCATAAGGCAAATCAAACTTACCTTCTCCGTGAGCGATCCAAACGCCTAAGTCAGTTCCCGCAAGAGAACCCAACATTACTGAGTTGTTTTCAGGGATTGTTAGCGAGACAAAGCCTGACTCAAAGCGATGAGAGTCGTTGTGTGCCATCTTATGCTTAGCTTCGTGTTCAGGGTAAAGCAAACCAAGTTCAGCCATCAGCTGACAACCATTACAGATACCCAAACTAAGTGTGTCGGGGCGTGCATAGAAGTTGTCAATCGCTTTCTTCGCTTGTGCGTTGTATAGGATACCAGCAGCCCAACCTTTGGCAGATCCTAAGACATCACTATTTGAGAAACCTCCACAGAAGACAATCATTTGAACATCTTCAAGGGTTTCACGTCCGCTAATAAGGTCTGTCAAATGAACGTCCTTAACGTCAAAGCCTGCAAGGTGAAGGGCATAAGCCATTTCTCTCTCTCCATTCGTACCCTTATCTCTTAGGATAGCAGCACGCACTTTGCTTTCTTCCTCTCTATTAGGGTTAAGGGCATAATCCTTGAGCTTGCCAGTAAAGTTCTCAGGGAATTTGTAACGGATAGCTTGAGATGTATAGTTTTCAAAGCGTTCTTTCGCTAAGTCTCCAGCTGTTTGATGTTGATCCATCAAGAATGAAGATTCATACCAAGCCTTACGTTTTTGAGCTATGTCAAGGCTTAATGATGTTTTGTTGTGCTTGATATTTAGTTTGCCTGTACCATCTGTAACTTCTCCCAAGCGAGCAAAACCAATGCTGTATGAACGAAGAACTTCTTCAACGGCTTCAGTATCTTCTACTTGGATAAGAACGGCAGGGTTTTCAGCAAAAAGAAGTTTAGTAAGATCAGCTTCAGGGAAAACGGATAAATCAAGGTCTAATCCTGCACGAGTTGAAGCAAAACACATTTCTAAGGCAGATGTAATCAAACCTCCAGCCGAAATATCGTGTCCTGCAAGGATAAGGTCTTTATCAATCAGTTCTTGTACTGCCTTGAACGCGTCACGGAAGTATTCACTCTCTCCAACAGTTGGTGTTTCATTACCCAAATAACCTAAGCTCTGATAGAATGCCGAACCTCCAAGAGACAAGGGCGAGAAACTAAAGTCAATATGATAAAGAGCTGTCTTAGCTTTTGGCAATAAAACAGGAGATACAATCTTCTTGACATCAGAAACTTCGGCCATTGCACTGATGATAACCGTCCCTGGGCTAATGACAGAGTCTTCTCCATTTGGATATTTCTGTGTCATTGATAGAGAGTCCTTACCTGTAGGAATATTAATGCCAAGCTCTATAGCAAACTTTGCAGCTGCTTCTACGGCATCGTATAGGCGAGCGTCTTCTCCTTTGTTACGGCAAGGCCACATCCAGTTGGCACTAAGAGAAACGCCTTGTAATCCGTGAGAGAGTGGAGCAAAAACGATGTTTGTTAAAGCTTCGGCAATGGCAACGACAGATCCGTTAGGAGCATCTACGATCGCTACTTGAGGAGCGTGTCCGATAGAGGTTGCAATCCCTGACTTGCCTTTGAAGTCAAGAGCCATTGCCCCACAGTCACTAAGAGGTAGTTGTAGCTCTCCTTGACATTGTTGGCGAGCAACACGTCCCGTTACTGAGCGGTCAACTTTGTTTGTCAGCCAATCTTTACAGGCAACTGCTTCCATTGCCAAAACATTATCAAGGTATTGCTCAATATCAGAGGCTTTATATTCAGGAGATTGATATTGCTTTTCAACACTTTCATCTGTCATTATTGTCTTAGGCGAATTACCAAACATATCAGACAAATCAAGGTCTATAGGTTTCTCTCCGTTATCTTTCTCAAAAACAAGACGCATATCGTCAGTTGTTTCTCCGACAACGTAGAGAGGAGCTTTCTCTCTCTCGGCAATACGTTCAAGTGTAGGAATGTACTCTTCATCTACAAGCAAGCCCATTCGCTCCTGACTTTCGTTACCGATGATTTCTTTAGCAGAAAGCGTTGAGTCGCCCAAAGGTAAGCGATCAAGATCAATTTTTCCTCCAGTAGCTTCAATCAACTCTGAAAGGCAGTTGAGGTGTCCGCCAGCTCCGTGGTCGTGAATAGATACAATAGGATTATCCTCTTGCTCTGCCATTGCTCTGATGACGTTCTCAACACGTTTTTGCATTTCAGGGTTGGCTCTCTGAACAGCATTTAGCTCAATAGAACCTGAGAATTGTCCTGTATTAACAGAGCTAACAGCTCCACCACCCATACCAATACGGTAGTTATCTCCACCCATTAGTACGACTTTCTGTTTAGGCTTTGGATCTCCTTTTAGGGCAGCATTCATTCTACCATATCCAATTCCCCCAGCAAGCATAATGACTTTGTCAAAGCCATAACGTTCACTATTCTTAGCTTCTTGATGCTCGTAAGTAAGAACAGAACCACAGATGAGCGGTTGCCCAAATTTGTTACCAAAATCACTTGCTCCATTAGATGCTTTTGTTAGAATCTGACGAGGAGATTGGTAGATCCATTTGCGAGCTTCGCTGTGTTGCTCCCAAGAGCGATTCTCTTTAGTCCTTGGGTAAGAAGTCATATAGACAGCCGTCCCTGCTAATGGAATACTTGCACGTCCTCCAGCCATTCTATCTCTAATCTCGCCACCTGTTCCTGTTGCAGCTCCGTTGAAAGGCTCTACTGTCGTTGGGAAATTGTGCGTTTCAGCCTTCAAGCTAAGGACGCTATCAAAGTCTGAAGTTTCAAAGAAGTCTGCTTTGTCGGCAGATTTTGGAGCGAACTGCTCAACTTTTGGTCCAGATATGAAGGCTACATTATCCTTGTATGCCGAAACCAAATAATTAGGGTTCATCTTACTGGTTTCCTTAATCATCGCAAATAGGGAAGAAGGACGCTCCTCTCCATTGATGATAAATGTTCCACCAAATATCTTATGACGGCAATGCTCTGAATTTACTTGCGAGAAACCAAAAAGTTCACTATCTGTCAAATCACGACCAATGCGTTTAGACACTTCCTTGAGGTAAGCTATTTCTTCTTCGCTTAGAGCTAAGCCCTCCTGTTGATTGTATGCTTCAATGTCTTTGATGTAGAGGATTTCTTCTGCCTGAAGGTCTATTGAGAATAGCTCTTGGTTAAGCTCGTCATAACGAGCCTGTAACATTGGATCAAAGTTGATGTTTGCTTCATCTTCGACAGGGAAGAACTCTTCGATACGCAAAATACTCTTGATATTCATATTCTGACAAATCTCTACAGCGTTTGTACTCCACGGTGTGATCATCTCACGTCTTGGACCTACATAAACACCTTTAATTTCTGTTTGCTCAAGGTGTTCCGCTCCTGAGAAAAGCCAAGAGAGAGCTGATAGCTCTTCTGTATTAAACGACTTTTGGCTGTCGATGGCAAGGATATTGCCTAAGTTTGATTTGAAGAAAGTAATCATTGTTGATTGTTATATAGTTATAGATGTATTCCTAATGTTAGATAGTAGAAGAGTTTGTCCTCATTAATATCATCAAATAGCTTACGAGCCAACTTGATGTTTTGCTTGAAAGCTTGATCAAGATCAAATCTTTTTGTTAAGTTGTATTCTGCTCCCAATCTAAGATAAACTTTGGAGTATTCAAGGGCTGTTGATAGGTTGATACCATATTCCTGTTCATCAATAAAGTCTTCTTTAAGGTCAGTTTTTATCTTTGAGACTTTGATTTTTTCTTTTCCTTGATAACCGATTTCAGAATCTAACTCAAAGATAAAATAAGCTCCTGCCTCTATATTAAATGCTAAGTTCTGACCAAGTTTCTTTCTGTAACCGATATTTAGAGGGATCTTAGTAGATGTAGAGTAATAACGAGGGTTTAGCTTTTTTATTCCTTTTAAGGTTGGGAGCAAAGTCTTTTGACTATTAAGTAGGGAAAGCTCAAGATTTTTTTTGGCAAATGTTAGCTCTGTCTCAAGATATAGTTCTTTGCTGACAGGTACTTCCAGCCCCAAAGAGAGAATAATTGGTATTTCTCGAGTAGGTACTTCAATAACTTCCGAAAATTTATCTAATCTATGTACTTTCGCTCCGACTTCAATGCGAAAATTTTGTGCTAATACTGTACTAATACCGAGTAGCAAAAAAAGAGAGCCTATAGCTAATCTTTTCATAATGTCTGTAGTAATAAATCTATTGATTCTCTTTTTGTTGATGAAAAGATAAAGGAGGTTGTTGCACACCTCCCTTTATCTTTATTCTTTATAAGTCCTTCTTATTTAGCAAAGCGTTTGCGTAGCTTATCAACCATATCCGCACTCATTGAGTCAAGGTCAAATTCAGGTTTCCAACCCCATTCTTCTCTTGCACAAGAGTCATCTATTGAGTTTGGCCAGCTCTCTGCTATGGCTTGTCTCAGACTATCTACTTCGTAGCTCATCTTAAACTCAGGCACATACTTCTTGACCGCTTGGGCTATTTCTTCTGGAGCAAAGCTCATTGCCGTTACGTTGAATGAGTTGCGATGGATTAGTTTGTCTGGGTTTGCTTCCATAAGCTCCATACAAGCTCTTAGACCATCAGGCATATACATCATATCCATATAGGTACCTTGCTGAATTGGACAGACGAACTTGCCATCTCGGACAGCTGAGTAATAAATATCTACAGCATAGTCCGTTGTTCCTCCCCCTGGAGGTGCTACATTTGAGATAAGACCAGGGAAGCGAACTGAACGTGTATCTACGCCAAAGCGTTTGTGGTAGTAGTCGCTCAGCAACTCGCCAGACACTTTCGTTACTCCATACATCGTTTTAGGGCGTTGGATTGTGTCTTGTGGTGTTTGGTCTTTTGGAGTCTCTGGTCCAAAAGCTCCAATAGAACTTGGTGTAAATACAGAGCAGTCTAATTCACGTGCTACCTCTAATACATTAAATAGACCACCTAATCCAATCTGCCAAGCAAGCTGAGGCTTCATCTCTGCCACAGCACTAAGGAGGGCTGCAAGGTTGTAGATTGTGTCAATTTGATATTTCTTACAAACATCGGCAATCTGCTGAGGATTTGTAATATCTACAATCTCTGCTGGACCTGTCTCAAGGAGTTCGCCAGTTGGGGGTTGTGATGGGATATAGCCAACAACTACAGTTCCGTGTGCGTAGGCTTTTCTCAAAGCCAAGGCTAATTCAGTTCCGATCTGTCCCGTTGAACCAATAATAAGTATATTCTTCATATTATATCATTGTGATTAGTTTATACTATTTTAATGCCCTATTTAATGTTATATGATACATAATCTAACACTCAAATTAAGACCCTACAAAAATACATAATCTAAATTAATTTATCACTCTATTAGCCTATGAATTTTACGAACTATTTTAATTTATTCAAGATATGCCCCATTCGTTCTTTTTTTGTACGCATATATTGTTCATTATATACGTTGGTAGGGATCTCAATAGGTAGGATTTCTTCGACTTTTAGACCATAAGCTTCCAAGCCAACACGCTTAACTGGGTTGTTTGTAATCAAACGCATATTCTGAACGCCTAATTCTCTCAAGATTTGAGCTCCAATACCATAATCACGTTCATCAGCATTGTAGCCTAAGTGTAGATTTGCCTCAACGGTATCATAGCCATTCTCTTGGAGCTTATAAGCTTTTATTTTGTCCATCAAGCCAATGCCACGTCCTTCCTGATTTAGGTAAACAAGTAGTCCTCGTCCTTCTTCTTGTATCATACGCATAGCTTGATGTAGCTGTTCGCCACATTCACAGCGTTGAGACCCAAAGATGTCCCCCGTCATACAGCTTGAGTGAACACGAACCATTACAGGTTCTGTCGTATTGATATCGCCTTTGAATAGAGCCACGTGTTCCAATCCACTTGTTTTCTGCTTAAAAGGGATTAAATGGAACTGTCCATATTCCGTTGGCATCATTACTTCTTCGCCACGGATAATGTTGCTTTCTTCTTTGAGGCGGTAAGCAATGAGGTCTTTGATTGTGATAATCTTCATATCAAATTCTTGAGCAATCTGTATCAGCTCTGGCATACGAGCCATAGTGCCATCTTCGTTGATAATCTCAATCAAAGCACCAACAGGTTGTAGTCCTGATAGACGAGCCAAATCAACAGCAGCCTCTGTGTGTCCTGCTCTTTGTAGCACCCCTTTGCTTTTTGCTCTAAGTGGGCAGATATGTCCAGGGCGAGCTAAGTCCGTTGGTCTAATGTCGGGGTCGGCAAGGGCGAGAATCGTTTCAGCTCTATCGTGCATTGAAACCCCTGTTGTACAGCCTCTCCCAATTCTATCTACAGTAACGGTAAAGGGGGTTTCGTGTACAGAAGTGTTTTTAGGAGCTTGCATTTCCAGCTCCAGCTCTTCGGCACGTTCTTCAGTTATAGGTACACATAGCACACCACGCCCATAACGCATCATAAAGTTTACTTTCTCAGGTGTTATCTTCTCTGCTGCTATGACAAAGTCGCCCTCATTCTCACGATCTTCGTCATCAACAACGATAACAAATTCTCCTTTGGCAAAATCTTCTAATGCTTCTTCTATTGTATTAAGTCTAAAATTATCTTCGTGCTTCATCTTAATTGTTAATCTATTTTATTGTATTTTCTGTTTGCTTGCTCAGGATTGTTTTCAGAGCAAGGTCTATTTTATTCAGTAATTGATTGCTTACAGATAGGGTTCTTTTCGTTACCTTACGTCTTCTAAGTATGATGGTACTTAGAGGTAGCGATAGGGGGAGACATATTGCCAATAGCAGTCGCAGGCTCTTTTGCTTAGGCAAGAATTGAGTAAATTCTGGCCTAATAAAGGGTAAGTCTCTCAAATGAGCTGTAAGCATTATGTCTTGTGTATCTGATAGGTAGCTGACAAGGTCTTCTAATTCCAGTGATAGCTTGTTTATTTGGCTAAACTGATCAGCATCTAATGTCCATAGCTTGATAAGTTTACTATTCATAAGCTCGGAAGTCATTACCTTGTTTAGAGATTGTTGTAGCTGATGTGTTTGCTCTAAGCCTACACTATAATCAGCTTCTTTGATCAGAATATCTTTGTTGATGAACTTTCTATGCTCCTTAATCCCTAATAGTTTCGTGAAGAAATTGGCGTAGGCATCTGTATTGAAGATAGTTGAGTCTCTTGTTGCTTGATAGGTTAGGAATAGTCCTATTGGCAGAAGAACCATCGTGCTAAGCCACATACCAAGCTCTACGGAGATGGTTTGGCTCACAATCATATTATGACCAAAGGTGTTGATAATATAGTAGATGATAAAGAAAGCAATAGATACCACGACAGGCATACCAATTCCCCCCTTACGGATAATAGCCCCAAGAGGAGCTCCGATTAAGAAGAAGACCAAACAGGCAACAGGGAAGGTAAACTTCCTGTGCCATTCTTGACTGTTTGTTCGGAATGTGTGGTAAGCCGTCTCATCTAAATAGAGGCTGTTTGACGCATCACTACGAACGTAGCTGAGGTAGGACGAAGCTGTCCGAACAAGTCTTAGGCTATCTCTTACGTCTAAGCCATTAAAAATACTATCGGGATTAATAGTTAGTTCAGATGCTTGAAAATCTTCAGCTGAGAGAGCTTGGTTTCTTGTCAGCATTGTGCTATCCACCTCACTTGAGCGAAATACTTTTTGATAGCGTTGTGATATGTTAAGCTCAGATAGAGAGTTGCTGGCTGTAGTACGAATGCTGTCAACAAGTAAGGCGGCTGAATCAATAACAGTCTCCAGCTGTCTTAGGTTTTTGCCAATATATAGGCTACCCATATCCTTATCATCTTTCTTCTTAAAGTTTGCATTAAAGGGTACGAGTATTTCTTTGTAGGCAAAGCGTTCTCTGGCGTGAGAGATTGGTTTTGCTGAGCGATAGTCAATATTCTCGTCTAAGTTTTGGAAACTTTGACCATTATATAGACGCCACGTGATGAAAGTTTTATCCTTATTCATTACGATACGTCCAGAGTCTGCACGTATGATGCGTGTCTTTTGAGTGCCTCCATTGAAGTCATAGATCATCACATCTTCCATTCGTCCAATGTGCTTTTTGTCTCGTTTCTTAACGAAAATGCTATAGCCAGGGATACCGCTATAAAATGAGCCTTCAGGTATTTCAAGCTCAAGAGCTTTACTTTTGGCTGAATAAATAAGCGTCCACATCTTGACTTGGGACTTAATCATATAAGTATTCTCAAAGGCAAAAAGACTTACTGAGAGAAAAACTACAATCCCAAGTAGGGGGGCTAAAATGCGATAGAGAGAGATGCCTGCAGCTTTCATTGCTAATAGCTCTAAGCGTTCTCCTATATTGCCAAAGAAAATTAGAGATGCCAACAATATGCCCAAGGGTAGAGCCATCGGAACGAAGGACATTGCCGCATAGAAGATAACTTGCCCAATGACCCACAACTCCAACCCTTTACCAACTAATTCATCAACGTACATCCAAAGGAATTGCATAACGATGATGAACCAACAGATTAGGAAGGCCATTATGAAGATTGGGAAAAACCCTTTAAGTATATATTTATCTATTTTTTTCCACACGTGCTTAGAGTCCAATTATCATTGATGTGTAAATCAATTTTATTTATTCTGTACAAAAATAAGAAGATTTTCCTATTTAGCTTTGAAAGATTCAAAAAAATATGCCCAAAAATTCAAAGACCTCTTATATAAGGTATAGATTAGCTATTTATTTTATTGTAATATCAGTCTATCTTCAGAGCAAATATATCAAATTTTTCTACCCTTAATAATTGATTCTGTACCCCGAGTTGAAAACGAGGGGGGAGGGATGAGTAAGTAAATTGTCATAACAAAATAAACAACAGGTATTTATCTATTAGGTCATCCCTCCCCAGCCTTTGGCTGGGACTCCCTTCAAAGGGAGAATTAGGATTGTCTTTGTAAATAAAAAACTCTCGTGCAAAGCTCTATCAAAGGGGGAATTGATTAAAAACCAGTATTTTATGTCTAATTTCTTATGCCTAACTCTCGTTTGAATTAAGAAAAATGCTACAAATCGGAACTGCCTCAGGGAAGTTTGTGTAACCACCTATATATTAATAATATACGAGTCTTTGTTTTAAGGCAAAAAAATGACTGGGAAAACTCATCGGAGTTTTCCCGAACATTTCTAAAAGTTTTCCCAAAAACTTTTTTGACTTTCCCCAAACACTTTCCGAACTCTTCCAAATATCACAAATCGGAACTCAGGCACAGCCTGTCTTATACCTAAGTTCAAGTATTAAATGCAATAGTTGATAAATATTTTGGAACGTGTATTTGCTAAAGTTTTGATGTGCTTATTTGCTATCGGTGTAGATTCAATGAAAATAGTTATCTTTGTAAGATAATTTGTCTTGCTATGTCTCGTAGCTTGGCTTGTTGTGGAAGATGAAATAAAAATAATAGAAAAATATATGCAAGAAGATTTGTTTAAGAAAGTAGTTTCGCACTCAAAAGAGTACGGATTTGTATTCCCTTCATCGGAAATTTATGACGGCTTGGGAGCTGTTTATGACTATGGTCAGCTTGGAAGCGAACTGAAAAACAACATTAAGCGTTATTGGTGGGAGGCTATGACACTCCTACAAGATAATGTTGTCGGTATTGATTCGGCGATCTTTATGCACCCACAGATTTGGAAAGCTTCGGGACACGTTGATGCTTTCAATGATCCTTTGATTGATAACAAAGACTCTAAGAAGCGTTATCGTGCCGATGTCTTGATCGAAGACCACTTGGCAAAGATTGAGGAAAAGATCAACAAAGAGATTAAGAAGGCTAAAAAGCGTTTTGGTGAAAGCTTTGATGAGGCTCAATATCGTGCGACTAATCCTCGTGTAATGGGCTATCAAGAAAAGATTAATACGATTCACGAGCGTTTTGCTCAGGCTCTTAATGACGGCAACTTGGAAGATCTTCGTCAGCTTATCCTTGATTGCGAAATCGTTTGTCCTATTAGTGGTACACGTAACTGGACTGAAGTACGTCAGTTTAACCTGATGTTTGCCACTGAGATGGGTTCTACAAGCGATGGTGCTATGAAGGTTTATCTTCGTCCTGAGACAGCTCAAGGTATCTTCGTGAACTATCTAAATGTTCAGAAGACAGGTCGTATGAAAGTGCCTTTCGGTATTGCTCAGATTGGTAAGGCTTTCCGTAACGAAATCGTTGCTCGTCAGTTTATCTTCCGTATGCGTGAGTTCGAACAGATGGAGCTACAATTCTTTGTTCGCCCAGGGGAGGAGCTTAAATGGTTTGAGCATTGGAAAGCTGTTCGTTTGCAATGGCACAAGGCTCTTGGCTTAGGAGATGCTAAGTATCGTTATCACGATCACGAGAAGTTGGCACACTACGCTAATGCAGCTACAGATATTGAGTTTGAAATGCCATTTGGCTTTAAGGAAGTTGAGGGTATTCATAGTCGTACGGACTTTGACTTGAAGCGACACGAAGAGTTTAGTGGTAAGAAGTTGCAGTATTTTGATCCTGAACTTGGCGAAAGCTATGTGCCTTACGTAGTGGAAACATCTATCGGTGTTGATAGAATGTTCCTTAGCGTGATGTGTGGCTCTTATGAGGAAGAAAAGCTTGAAGGTGGCGATACTCGTGTAGTCCTTCGCTTGCCAGCTCCTCTTGCTCCTGTCAAACTTGCAGTCCTTCCTCTTGTTCGTAAGGACGGCTTAGACGACAAAGCTCGTGAGATTGTAGAAGACTTGCGTTTTGATTTCAACTGTAAGATTGATGAAAAGGATTCTATCGGTAAGCGTTATCGTCGTCAAGATGCTATTGGTACGCCATTCTGTATCACGGTTGACCACCAAACAATGGAAGACAATACCGTTACAATTCGTCACCGAGACACTATGGAGCAGGAGCGTATTGCAATCAGTGAATTGTCTCGATTTATTGGAGATAAGGTTTCTATGAAATCTCTCCTCAAAAAAATAAAAGCATAATTATGAGTATAAAGAATAGTATCATTAGTTTCTTGAGCCTCTGCCTTTTGGCAGTGGCTCTTGGTAGCTGTGATGATAGTGTGGATTTATCCAAAGAACGTCGCTCTAAAAATGAAAAAGCTTTTCTTAGTTATAAGCAAAGGGTTGGCTATGAGCGAGTAAGCTTACCCGGTTTGTATGAAGATAGCTTTGTCTATATGAAGTGGCTTGGAGATAAGCACAAAGGGGATAAGCCTAAACAAACAGATTTGGTCAAAATGCATTATAGCGGTTATCTGCTGACAAGCTGGACAAACAATCCTGCAACAGGTTTGTTTGATAGTAATACTAACTTGGAGGTCTTGCACGCTAATCCTGTAGATGGCTTCATCGAAGGCGTGTCCATTGCTTTACAAAATATGGCTGTAGGGGATAAGGTAGGAGTTGTAATCCCTTGGTATCTTGCCTATGGAGCGATTGGCTCGGGTAGGATAGCTCCATATTCAGCTCTGTATTTTGAATTAGAGTTGAATGAAATAATAAAAAAATAGATGAAATATAGATTTTTGCTGTCTAATGATGACGGCTATCGTGCAAAAGGTATCAATAAACTGATTGAAGTACTTCGTCCTCTTGGAGAGGTTGTTGTATTAGCTCCTGACGGTCCACGTTCGGGTTTCTCAGGCTCAATTACGCTTACGCAACCTTTACGCCTTAAATTACGTAGAGAAGAAGAAAACCTCAAGGTATATAGCATTGTTGGGACACCTGCTGACTGCGTTAAGTTAGCTCTATCAACGCTTTTCAAGGACGAAAAGCCAACAATGGTTATCACAGGTATCAACCACGGAAGTAATGATGGCATCTCAATTCACTATTCGGGGACGCTCGGAGCTGCTCGTGAAGGTGCTATCGCAAGTATCCCAGCTCTTGCAACCTCTATCAATTATGAAGGTGCAAACCCTGAGATTAGTGATGAGGCTTTGACTTATATTGAGAAGGTGGTTAAGTATATGCTTGAGCGTTTAGATGAAAAGCCTTTCCTTTCGCTCAACTTACCTAAAGGAGAGATTAAGGGACTGAAGACTTGTCCGCACGCTGTGAGTATGTTTGTTGATGAGTTCGTTGCCGGTAAAGATGGTCGTGATAGACCTATTTATTGGATGGCAGGTGAGCAGATTCTTCCAAAGGGTTATGAGGGAGTCAGTGATATTGAGCTTATGCGTAGTGGCTATGCAACGCTAACGCCTCTAACTTTGGATCAAACAGATTATAAGGCTTTAGAAGAGCTTTCAAAAGACTTTTAATTTCCATAAATAGTAGCAAATGCGTTACTTCTTAGTTGTAGGAGAAGCTTCGGCAGATTTGCACGCTTCTCGGCTTATCTCTGCAATCAAGCAAAGCGATTGTGAAGCAGAGTTTATGTTCATTGGTGGAGACCTGATGAGCAAAGAGGCAAATTGTCTCCCCCTTGTGCATTACAAAGATTTAGCCTTTATGGGGCTTATTCCTGTCTTAAAGAATTTGGGGACGATTAAGCGATCAGCTAAGAAAATGCAAGACGCTATGTTGAATTTTAAGCCTGACGTAGTCATTCCGATTGATTACGCAGGCTTTAATTTTGAATACGTTCTGCCTTTTGTCAAGGAAAATCTTTCTTGTCCCATTGTTTATTACATCGCACCGAAGCTTTGGGCTTGGAAGAAGTGGCGAATCAAGAAGTTGAAAGCTTACACAGATCTCTTGCTGACTATCTTGCCTTTTGAGCAAGCTTTCTTTGAGGCTTATGGGATGAAGACGGAATATGTTGGTAATCCTTCTGTAGAAGCAACTTTAGATATTCGTCAAAAGAGAGAGAGAGGAGAGCTTGAGCAAAAGAAACAGATTGCTATCCTTGCAGGAAGTCGTCAGCAAGAAATTGCCTCTAATCTTGGTGTAATGCTTGAAGCCGTTCGGGATTTTGCTGATGATTATAAAGTTGTTGTCGCAGGAGCTCCTGCACGTAGTAGGGCTGATTATGAAGCCTCGCTCAAACCTTATCCAAATGTTGAATTGCGTTTCGGGGAGACTTTTCAAATAGTAGCGGAGAGCAAAGTCGCTATTGTTACTTCGGGTACGGCAAGTCTTGAGACTGCCCTCATCGGTACACCACAAGTTGTTTGCTACCGAATGGGAGGTTTGAGGATTACTCGTTGGGTTTGGGATAAGTTTTTCTCAGTTCCTTATATTTCCCTTGTCAATTTGATTTTGGGTAAAGAAGCTGTAAAGGAGTTGATTGGAGCTGAAGTAAATAGTGCCAATATCAAGCAACATCTAACAGCTCTTTTGCAAGGAGGAAGTCAGCGTTCGGAGCAACTCAAAGATATTGAAATCTTAAAGAGGCAATTAGGTACAGATCCGATTGCCGAAAAAGTAGCTTATTTTATCAAAAATACTATCACATCTAATTGAGTCTTATGAATAAAATATCTTCTTATAAGGCTAAGAGAAGAGGTCTTAGGTTTTATCAATGGTTAATTGCCATTATTGTTCTGATTGCTCTGGCTGTTTTTGTCAAGAAGCGTTGGCGAGCGTGGTTTGTCAATAAACCAGAAATGGCTTATACAACGCCTGATTCTATCGACCGAGTAACCCTCACTTCTGGCGAAGACTTCCTAAGCCAAAGAACCATTTCTTGGCGATGTGGCGAGGAATTTCAAGAGGCTTCTCTTGATTTGTGCGACTTCTCAAAAGTAGATACGGTCATCAATTATAACGATTTTAATTGGCGAAAGTTTAGGGCAAAGGGTAAGCTCATTCGTAGTCGTAGTGGAAAAGGATATTTTTATACTGTTGCTTTGGATAGTCTTCAAGAGGGACATCAGTATATTTATACGCTTCAGACAGGGAAGAAGCAGTCTAAAGTATTTACTTTTACGATGCCCAAAGGCTTAGATACGCTTGAGCGTTTTCTTTATTTAGGCGATGTGCAAGATCCTACGGGGCAGTTAAGTAAAAAGCTTTTCAAGAATCTTCTGCCAAAGCCAAATATTGAGCAAAAGCCCGATACTAATTCTTTGGTAAAAGCTCCAATTCACTTTGTAGCAACGGCTGGCGATCAGATTGAAGGACCTTCGGACGCTTATTGGAATGCTTGGTATGGTGCTTGGGGCGAAGATTACACGGCTCAAATACCATTCGTCGTAGCGACAGGTAATCACGAGTATCTCAAGAAGGGGATTTCAAGAGAACTTGATCCACGTTGGGTTGTTCAGTATAACTTCCCTAAGAATGGCGTTGAGGGTTTTATGGGACGTAGCTATTATATTGATTATCCACTTATGCGATTTATTGTGTTGGATAGTAATGGTATTACTTTCCCTTCTGAGATAATGGTTCATAGAGATTGGTTGAAGAACCTATTAAGCTCATCTAAACAGCCTTGGCAAGTCGTGATGTTTCATCACGGAGTTCAGTCTGTGCGTGAAGGACGTAGCAATCCTATAATGAAGTATGGCTTCAAGTCTATCTTAGAGGATTATGGAGCTGACCTTGTCTTGCAGGGACACGATCACGCTTATTCTCGCATAACATCTAAATCAGATAGGGGAGAGAAGCAGACACCTGTTTATGTGATTAGTACGAGTTCGCCCAAGCTTTATCGCAATAGCTTTGATGCTGTACACGACCGCCTTGCTTCAGGAGTTCAGCTCTATCAAACAGTAGAAGTTCGCCCCAATACTTTGACTTATCAAGCTTATTTATATAGCGGACAGCTCTACGATAAGCTAATGATTGATAGACAAAAAGCTCAAGGGGATCGCTATAAAGTGATAGATAAGGCTAAAGGTTTGCCCGAAGTCTTTGAGTTTAATGCTTTCGGAACGGACAAAAAGGGGCAAAAGAAAGCTCGTAAATACCAAGAAGCTATCAAAGAGCGTCAAGGAATAAAATAAAAAGAGGGACTTAATAAATTATTTTCCTTATCTTTGAGAAACATTAAATAATAATTAAACAAAAATAAGTAATATGAGTATTGCAACAAATAAGTTCGTGGTATGTACGTACGAACTATATGTAGGAGGCGAAGAGAAGCCTGAATTGATGGAAAAAGCAACGGCGGAACGCCCATTAGAGTATATCCACGGATTGAATATGATGTTGCCAGATTTTGAAAAGAACCTGTTCGGTCTTTCTGCTGGGGATAAGTTTGATTTCGTTTTGACTCCTGAGCAGGCTTATGGCGAGTTCTCTGAAGAACACGTGCTTGATTTGCCTAAGAATATCTTTATGAACGAAGAAGGTGTCTTTGATGCAGAGCAAGTAGCTGTTGGCAACGTTGTACCTATGCGTACACAAGACGGACAAACAGTTCAAGGTCTTGTCAAAGAGATTAATGACGAAGTCGTTAAGATGGACTTTAATCACCCATTAGCAGGAGAAACGCTTCACTTCAAGGGAGAGATTGTGGACGAACACGATGCTACAGAAGAAGAGATGTCTAAGTTCTTCGGTGGTGGTGGCTGTGGTAGTGGTTGCGGTTGTGGACACGATCACGAAGGTCATTCTCACGAAGAAGAAGGCTGTGGCAGCGGCGGTTGCTGTGGTGGTTGTGAGTAATCAGCTTTCATTAGCTTAATAATTAAGCTTATAAGCCTATTAAAAAATCTGTCCATAAAGGAGCTTCTTTATGGACAGATTTTTTTTTTGTTCGTTGAACTTCATTCTATACTGAAAAGATAAATAATTAGAAAAGATGAATAGTATCGGTCAACTATTACGACTAACAAGCTTTGGCGAGTCGCACGGCAAAGCAATCGGTGGTGTTTTGGACGGAATGCCGGCAGGCATAGAGCTAAATCTTGATTTAATTCAAGCGGAACTTAATCGTCGTCGCCCTGCTCAATCCTCTGTAACGACTTCTCGTCGTGAAGCGGATAAGTTGATAATCCTTTCGGGGATTTATCAAGGTAAGACTCTTGGCACACCTATCGGCTTTATGATTGAGAATCAAGGGCAACGCTCCGAGGATTATGATGCTCTGAAAGATGCTTTTCGTCCTTCGCACGCAGACTATACCTATCAAGCGAAGTATGGGCATCGAGACCCTCGTGGTGGTGGGCGAGCTTCGGCAAGAGAAACGGCGGTTCGTGTAGTTGCTGGAGCTATTGCTAAGCAATTATTAAATCAAGTAGGGATAGAAGTCATTGCTTATACGGAGTCTCTTGGGCAAGTTTGTCTGGAGAATAGTTTGACCGCTATACCAAGCCTTGAAGATGTTGAGGCTTCTGAGCTTCGTTGCCCTTGTCCAACAACGAGCGAGGCAATGTTACAGGAAGTTCGTAAGGCTCAAAAAGAGGGAGATAGCTTAGGGGGAACAATTATTTGCAGGGTGCAGAATGTCCCTGTTGGCTTGGGCGAACCTATCTATGATAAGCTTTCGGCACGTTTGTCTTCTGCGATGATGTCTATCAATGCAGTGCGTGCTTTTGAGTTGGGCAATGCTTTTGAGATGGTTAAGCACCGAGGTTCGGAGGTTAATGATACAATGTATCTCAAGGATGGAAGTCCCAAGCATAGAACTAACCATTCGGCAGGTATCCTTGGCGGTATCTCAAATGGAGAAGAGATTATCTTTCGTTTGGCAGTCAAACCAACGGCAAGTATTAGTAAGGAACAGCAGACCATCAATGCTTTAGGCGAAGAAGAAATTCTGTCTATTAAGGGGCGACACGACCCTGTCATCTTACCTCGAGTAATTCCCGTGGTTGAAGCAATGACTGCTCTTACTTTAGCAGATTTCTATTTGCTTCAGCGTAGCCGTCAGCTATAGTTCAATCACTAATAAATACCACAAATCGGAACACCCTCAGGGTGTTTTATGTAACACATTTGCTATCAGAGAGATACAAACCTTCATTTTAAGGGTGAAAAATGTTCCCAAAAACTCATTTGAGTTTTTGGGAACATTTTTTTGAATGATTGGGAAAACTTTTTTGACTTTCCCCGAAGACTTTCCGAACTATTCCAAATGCCACAAATCGGAACAGGTACAGCCTGTTCCTTAGTTTAGAATTATGAATTAATAATTAAGAGTTACAAGGATAAAAGGGCTTGTATTACTCGGTCGTTGAGCGTGTCGAAACGAACCGCTATGGGAAATAAATGGGACTGCGACCCCGCTTCGACAGCCCTTCGACAAGCTCAGGAACCGACTCAGCGACCGCAAGCTCAATGACCGAAATAATAGCTACTCACTTAAAAGGTAATAACTTTCAGTTATTTCAACTTTTAATTCTCCCTTCAAATAGAGCTTTGCATAATTAGTTTTATTCAGCTTAAAGACTCTTGTCTTCCTTTCTTTTATGTTTTAGCGTAAATTTTATGCTAACTATAGCTTCCCCCTTCCCCGATAATGGGCTATTAAATAGCCCATTATCGGGGCTTTTTTGCTTAACTGTTCCTATTGTATGTAACAAGGGCTGGCAAACGGTAAAGATTGTATGCCATTGCTTCTATTATATTCTGTAAAGCGACTTTCTTTAAACCTTTGTACTTGGCTCGTCCCCCTATAAAGCAACGCTTAATACTACCAAAAGTTCGCTCAACAGGATAGCGTACCTTAGCAACCAAATGGTTAAAGACCTCTTGCCAATAAGTCGTTCGCTGATTTCTGTGACACTTGAACATCCGTCTATCTTTTAGCTTGCGTGCTTTTAAGTAAGCACCATACTCCTTGCCAAAATAACCTTTGTCGGCAAATATAGGCGTTTGCTTTGGGAAGCTTACCTTATCTAAAACTGGGATAAACTGATAAGGATCAGCTACATTAGCAGGCTCGGTTGTTAAAGCAATAACCAAGCCTTCCATATCTGTCAGGACGTGTTTTTTATAACCAAAATAAGCTTTGCCGTTCTTTTTGACATAATGAGCCTCCAAATCTGTGCCACGAGAGAAATAGATACCTGTTTTATGCCGGTCTAATTCTGTTTTCTTAAGTTCTTCACTGCGTTTATCCTCTCTGTCTCCTGCTATTTCATAGAGTTTAGGACGACCTTTCTTGGGATCAAAAGGCGTGGTAACAATGCTCGCATCAATAATACAACCTTCTTTAATAGATAATCGATGTTTGCTCATTGCTTTATTCAGCTTGTCCAAGAGTTTGTCCATTATATTAAGTTCTATCAAACGGCTACGAAAACGACTAATGGTACTGTGGTCAGGACATTGTTCTTCAAGGGACAAGCCTAAGAAACGGCTAAAGGATAGAGAGTCATTAACGCGTTCTTCAACTTCACAATCGCTAAGTTTATACCACGTTTGAAGCAGTAGTATGCGAAACAAAAGCACTGGATCGTAAGCTGGT
>PDWI01000162.1_pt1 | contig 98074 bp, 91 predicted proteins | sample 1430891 | NCBI WGS metagenome assembly PDWI01 (sample SAMN01162508, study PRJNA174530) | Oral metagenome, whole genome shotgun sequencing project. | biome: Marine environment; feature: Marine mammal; material: Swab sample of the gingival sulcus; isolation source: swab sample of gingival sulcus... | reverse complement strand
TACCGTTACATTTATATCATTTCTTACAAGAAGTAAATTTTTTCCTCCTGTTCCCGGTGGATTGGCATTTTCAAAAGGTACTAAATCACTTGTAATTTCGCAATGATAGGTAGCACTATCACAATCGTTTACCTCTGTAATAATGTAGTTAGGGCTGTCTGGTGCACCTGTAATTTCCACACCATCCTTAAACCATTTATAATGGTTTTGTGCTCCTCTAACAGTAGTTGTTAAAGTAATGGTTTCCCCTGCATTGGGGGTTAAATTTTCTATAGCATTAACCTTGGCTTGTGGGGCGTAATAATACGTAGTCATAATAGGTAATTCTGAGCCTCCGAAGGTGTTTGTAGAAGACATGTAGGTAATAAAATCACTATGTTGGTTTTCAAAATCGCCAAAATGAAAAGCATTATCATTAAATAAAAATTTATTATACCACTGTGGTTTAATCTTATAACATACAGTTGGTCTAAAATAGCTGTGCCCGAAAATAGATTATAAGAACCGTTAAATGAACTTAATTTAACACAATTAGAAATGTTCAACGATTCTATTTGATTATGAGATACATTTAGGTAGTATAGTTCCACATTCTGTGTTAAATCCAATCCGGTTCCGGTAAACTTATTATTACTGATATTTAGGGAACCTAATATTATATTATTGGTAACATCTAAATTAGGAAGTAGGTTGTTGCTTAAATTTACTGTTTCTAAAACCGTATTTTGGGTAATATCTAAATTTGGGATTACATTATTGGAGGCATTAAGCGTTTCTAATAAGGTGTTATTGGTTAGATTAACCGAAGGAAGTTGATTGTACGAAATATTCAAGTCTTCAATTAAGGCATTATTTGTTACGTTAATACTGGTCATTTTATTGCTATACAGATTAACATTAACAAGTTTTACATTGTTTGTTATATCCAGTTGTAACGGAACATTTGTTTGGTTTGATGAAATTTCCAAATCAATGAGTTCCGGCACACCGGCAAGTGATAAAGGTGTAACTATTTTATGCCAAGTGATTATTAATTTTTTTAATGTATTTGTAGTAGGGAGTTGTAAATTTTCAACATAGGTTATACGTAGTTCTATATCTTCCAATACTGTATAAGGACTTAGATTAATATCGGGAATGGAAATATGACCTATGAATATTTTTTTTAATACTTGTGTTTCCTCCGGCAAGGTAATGTTGGTTAAAGGTGCAGCACTATTGCTTATGTAAATATCTTCCAATCCGTTTAGTTTGGATAGGTTTATATCAGATACTTCAAGGTAGTAGATATATACCTTTTTCAGCGTATTTGTTTCAGGTAGTGTAAGTGTTGTCATATTCCTAAAATCCCGAATGGTTATTTCTTCCAAAAGTGTATTGTTGGACAAGTCTAACGTAGTTAAAGGAGACCAAACAAAACCCGGATTTAAAATATAACTACTTATGTCTAGTATCCTTAGTTTCGTATTTGCACTAACGCTAAGGGTCTGTATGGTGTGGTTGTTGGAAATACTCAGTTCTTCCAAATTCACAAAGGCTTCCAAGCCTGTAAAATCAACAATATTATCTACATTTATATTTAGGGAGGTTACCGTCTCGGCATCGGTATTTAAAATATTTCCATTAGCACCGTTGGTATCAATACCTTGTGTTATTAAAAAATTTTCAAAATTGGTGTCGGGTATGGCCGTAGTTTGTGCGAAACTAAAATTGGCCAACAAGCATATTAATATGGAGATGTAGGTTTTTCTCATAAACTGGAATAAAGGTTAACATGGTTTTTTTCACAACTTTTTTACATAACGAAACCGTTTAAACTTTTTCGGCTTGCCGGAAAATTGCCGTTTTCTGCCCTATTCTTGTCTTTTTTTACTTCCGAAGCCCTGCCATGCAACTTGAAAAAGCTTTCAGCAGAACAAAAGACCACTGATTTTCGCTTAAACCCAAAAAGTTTAAACGAGTTTAATATATGGATACTGGTAAAGTAACGTGGAATCAATAAAAATATTAAAAAAAAGGTCTATTTACGGGGATATGGGAATGGGAAATATGCATATATGGTATAAAAACCAACAGTGAAACTAAATAAAAGATATGGAAAAGGGATATGGGAGGAAAAATTATATGGGAAAGGCATGACAATTTATAAAACGATAAATACCTAGGGCTTTATCTTGATAACACATGTTATCAATCCCAACACTCAATCAAGAAAAGCTGGTCAGTTAAAACTATTTTAATACCTCGTGGTTCTGTCCCGAGGGTTGTTTGTCATTCTTGACAAGAAGTGTTCCTTAAACAAAAAACTGCCCAACTTTATGTTGGGCAGTTTTAATACTATTGTATCGATCCGATAGGATCAAATTATCTATTCTTATAAGGCACAAAAATCATCTACTAGTGTAATGGGTCCTGCTGTAGGTGTTGGTCCATGATCGGCTTGGACCTTGCCCTCGGGATCGGTAATCTGATAAGTGACCTCACTATCATATGCCCCTGAGTTAAAAGTAAATGTGAATAATTCACCAACAGGCGCAGTTACAACAAAATGACCTTCACTACCCCCTTCTATGGTATAATCCGTGGCAACCCCGGCAGCACTTACGGTAATTGAGGCACCATTCCATCCGTCACCATATGAGTCCTGCATGTCTATGATCCAATCCCCTGCAAGGTTGGCAGGTGGAGGACAAGCTACAGCAGCAGAATATCTGAATGGAGATCTAAAGGCAGAACTGGTCTGGATTTTAGTACCAACATTAGTTGAGGTAAAAACCTGTCCATCAGTTGTATTTAGGGCAAGTCTTAGCAAAAAGACATCACCGCCATATAGGACAGATTGATCAATGCCCAAAGCACCTAGCGCATCACCGATATTTACTGAAATAGTCGTTACCTTCTTCCCATCCTCTGTCGTAAAGGCACTTTCGGGTATGGTGGATATTTGGACCTCATCAAATTCCAACAGCTCGTTGTTCACTGGTGTAGCATCAATAAACTCCATGAATACATCAACAGATTCCAGAGTATCATCGTCTGCGAAATCATCAAATTCAACCTTGACCGTCATGTTCGAATTGTTTGGAAATGCGGAGTTGACAGGGGGTGTCTCCTTGCTCAAAGTCCTTAAAATAGCGCCACCGGTAATCTGGTTTTTGTCCAATCTATCCTTGTCCTCATCTTCGCAGGATAATACTGCAAAGACCATAATTACTATTGTAAGTAAAGAAAATATTTTTTTCATAGTTATATTTTTTAATAAATGAAACCTGTGTCAGGATTAGTGTCCCAGAATACTTTTTGATAAACATCTGGCTTTTGTTCAGCATTCAAGTTCTGATTAACATAAGAATCAGGATAATAGAATGACCTTAGGAAGTTGTCGGAAGGCTGTCTAACCAATTGTTGTAAATTATCCGGTTTCCCTGTTCTTCTATAAGTGTTGTATGCTTCGACACCATTGCCCCATAACGCCAACCAGTATTCCTGGGCTATGATATTCATCTTCCCGTCGTTGTTTGCGGCGGCGTAGTTGGCCATTACCTCATTGACATATGTATCGATCTCGGCAGGTGTAGGAGCAAAGGTTTGGTCTACTAAATCCGTTCTAAAAGAGGTTACCGTACCTATGCTTTTTCTAATACCGCTTTCCAAATAGGCAGCGGGATCACCGTTTACGCCTATTGTTAACGCAGCTTCTGCCAACATGAAATCAACAAAACTGGACATCATGATAGGTTCAATACCAGCTCCTTTTGTACCTATGTTCCTATCTGGGATAGCTTCGAACTGGCTTGCATCGAATTTACCGCCAACAGGGTAGAGTCCCCAAGTGGCCCTGGCACCAGTATCTGGTGGAATACCAAAATCGTAGCCATGGTCCCTGCCCCAGTATCCAGGATTGTCCGTCAGGTTACAGAAGATGCTTGAAAAACCTATGTGTGCAGGAGGTAAACCTCCGTAACAAGATTGTTCTACCGTATTTTGGGCGTTTGTGGCCCGTTGTCTATAAATATAATAACGAACCCTAGGGTCTTCTACTGAATTTTTGTTTAGAAGCATATCCATATAGGTGTTCGACATGTAATCAGAGACACCGGTACCTTCTACAAAATTCCTTGCGAATATAGGGTGTCTACTATCAGGATTGTTGTCGGTCGTTCCATATTGGAATTTAAAATCACCACTGGCAGAAGTAATATAGTTTCCGCTAGCAAGAATTGAATTTATGCCCGCAGTGGACTCTGCTTCCGTAACCAATCTGGATTGTAGGTACAATTTCAATTTCAAGGTGTTGGCCAAATTGATCCACTTGGCCTTGTCCCCTTTGTAAAATAGGTCAGTACCGGGTTTTCTCGATTCATCCTTGTTGAAGTTTGCGATTGCATTATCGAGGACAATATGTAATTTTTGGTAAATTTCCAGGCCAGGGTCTGCCACAGGATTGAAACTTACGCCGTCATTGCTTTCAGAATAAGGAACATCTCCAAAGAAATCAACTAAGGTTGCAATGGCGTAAGCCTCGGCTACTTGGGCAATACCAAGGTGCATATATAATTCCTGCTCTTGGGCGATGGGCTCCAAGCTTCTTACATCTGCCAATATTTGTGCATACGCTTCCGACCAGGCATCGTTCATGTCACTGGGCTGGTATGCATTTTCGTACAAAGGCCCGAACATATGCAGGATACGGGTTGTTTCCATGCCTTCTTCTGTAACGTCAACAAAAAAATCCCTTAGGTTCAATTGAATCGCATTCACGTAGAAATCAGGTGATGCGTTGTTTATTGTTAGTGCATTGGGACTGTCCAACAGCTCCAACTCGGTGGTTTCACAATTGCTAAAGCCTAGAAGTAGGGCCAAAGCAACGAAACTTATTTTTAATTTGTTTCTTAATCTTTTCATTTTTGTTTTTTTTAGAATGTTGCTTTAATACTAAATCCGTATCGTTTTGAACTTGGACCAGAGAAGTATTCCAAACCTATATTATTACCTACTCCGTTGGACAAGGTATTGGTGTCAAAGTTCACGCCTTTAGGAAAATTGACGGCTTTGTACCAAAGGTTTGAGCCGGAAAATGTGAATGATAAACTTGCGAAAGGTGTTTTTTCCAACATCTTACGGGATAAACTATATCCAAGTCTTACCTCACGTAACCTTATGGTCGTACCATCCCATATTTCCAATTCATCTTGACCTAGCCAGTTGCTAAAAGCAATATCCGTAGCCCCGATTTGTGTCGTGTTCGTACTTCCGTCAGGGTTTACGCCAGGTAGTATATAAGTGCCCAGACGGTCGAATGGGAAGTCAATAACACCCCTGCTCAATAAAGTCACTGCTGTTTTGGAGAAAATATCCCCTCCATGGCGATAGCCTAATGTAGCCCCAAGGGTAAGACCTTTGTATGAGAACCCATTATCCAAGCTGGCCGTCCAGTCTGGGTTTGGATCTCCGATTACTACATCATCGGGAACGTTGACATAGTTACCGGTACTGGCGGTGATTATCTTATTCCCGTTTTCATCCCTGGCAATTTTGTCACCGATCAGCACCCCAAATGGTTGCCCGACTATAGCGGCATTTTTTGCATCAGCGGCAAAGTAATTCCCAATAATAATTTGTTCGATGCCTTCAGGCAACCTCGTTACTAATGATTCATCAGCATAGAAATTGATATTGGTTGTCCAGTTAAAACCTCGGTCCATACTTTTTATAAAATGGACATCAAGGTCAACCTCAACACCTTTTACCTCCATATCACCCCCATTGATCGTAGTGGATGTGTAACCGGTAGAAGGGTCTAGGTCTTTAAGGGTGATCAGATCCTTGGTTTCCTTTTTGAAGACACTGGCATTTAGGCCTACCCTGTTATTGAGAAACCTAGCGTCTATACCCATTTCAATCTCTGAAACCCTTTCAGGTTCAAGTGCCGGATTGCCTAGGAAATCCGAAGTGGTGTTGCTCGAAACGACATTGCCATTTTCGTCAATGAACGATCTTCCTGTAAGGGATAGGGTGTTTCTGGTACTGTATACATCAGGAAAACCTGCTGAAGAACCATACCCTAATCTGATTTTTAAATGATTCAGCCCATTTCCGTCCGACTTTAGACCTTCAAAGGCATTTGTAGGGATAAAGGATAAACTGGCTGAAGGGTACAAAAGGGAATTGTTGTCACTTTCCAATGTAGAGGTCCAGTCGTTCCTGGCCGATCCATTTAAGTAAAGGAAATCTTTGTATGCCAAAGTAACATCCGTATATATACCATACGTATTGTTCTTGGCTTCCCTTTGGAAATCGATTCCATTAAAAGAATTTGAGGAAGAGACATTGATGAAATTCCAATGCTTCATCACCCCGAATGCAATTTGGTTCGAACTCTCCAAACCGTCTCTTTCGAATAAAACAGAGTTGGAGTTAAAACCTGCTGTAAACCTCAGGTTTAGATTATCGTTCAGGTCTTTGTCAAAACTGAGGCTTAAATTATGGTCAGTAATCGAGTTTCTTATTTTTTGGGTTCTGTACATCCCCAATTGGTTGCCATCTATCCCCCCTTTGTTCTGGCCATAGAAGGAATTCTCATTGTAAATATCCAATCCATAGCGGTAAGAAAGGTTCACGTGGTCCGACAATTTATAACTTAAAGAGGCATTTCCGAAGAACCTATCTACTTTTTGGCCTGTTTTAGAATTCTTCACGGTCCAGCGTGGGTTCTGGATGGAATTGGTTTCCCGGTAGTACAATGAGCCACCATCGGCCCTTTCAAAAGGAATATTGGCTAAATCCACACTCCTTGGGGTGTACATCAGATCACCAAAAAGGGAGGCACCATCACCTGAGACCCCAGATCCCCTTGAGGCTGCTATTGGGGGACTTTTTAAATCGGTCACGCTATAGTTCAGACTTGCGTTAACTGAAAGTTTGCCAAATTTTGTAGACCCGCCTACACCAAGGTTGTTTTTCATTAGGGAGTTTCCTGGGACAAAACTCTTGTCATCGGTTCTGGAGTATGTTACGTTATATCCAGTATTCCCATTCCCTCCATTTATGCCAATTGATTGACTGGTGTAAACACCGGTTCTGAAAAAATTGGGGACACTTTGGTAGGCCTTGTATTCGTATTTGCTTGCCGCCAGATCCTCATAGCCAGTAATGTAATCAGGTACAGTGTTGGTTGCGAACGGATGGTTCAGGAACACTTTGCCATCTTCTATTGAGTTTAGGTAGCCTGTCCATATATTTGGGTTCGTATCTCCAAATTTTGGCCCCCAGTTACTGAAGTACCAGCCAAACTCTTGGTCAAAACCACCACCATAGTCATTTTGGTAATCTGGCAAATGGGGGGTGCTGAAAAATGTTGAACTACTGATAGAGACAGTGGTATTGCCTTCATAGTCGCCTCCTTGGGCATTCTTGGTGGTAATTAAGATGACACCATTTCTACCCCTGTTTCCATAAAGGGCAGTTGCACTTAGCCCTTTCAATACGTTAATGTCGGCAATGTTGTTGGGATCCAGGTCTAAAAACCTACTGGATTCCGTTGCATTGTCAACAAATGATTCATTGTTGTTCGTGTCACTTCCAAAAGGGATACCATCGACAACAAAGAGTGGTTGGTTGGATCCTGTAATCGAGGTGTACCCCCTTATTACGATATTCGTCGATGAGCCTGAAAGGCCGTTTGATGCCGTAATGTTTACACCGGCAGCCTTTCCTTGGAGCAATCTACCCACATCACTAGAGGATTTTTCGGCAATTTTATCACCATCTACCTTTGTGATGGCATACCCAAGTGATCGAGCTTCCTTTTTGACACCAAGTGCGGTTACTACTACTTCCTGAAGGGCTTGGGCATCATCTTCCATTTGGACATTGATGTTGTTCCCCGCACCAACTTTTTTGTTTACTTCCCCCTGACCAACATAGGTGAACGACAATGTCTGGCCTTCTGAAGCCTTAATACTGTAATTGCCATCAAAATCGGTTTGGGTCCCATTGGACGTTCCTACAACGAGGACGTTGACTCCTGGGAGCGGGAGGCCGTCTTGGTCTGTCACCGTACCGGAAATCGTTTTCTCCTGAGCGAACGAGATATGTACAATAAACACCAAAAGCAGCGTTAGGATTCGACTTAAATTTGTTTTCATTTTAATAGTATTTGGATTAGTTGAGGGCTAAAATCATAATATAAAGTTAATAATCCAAGTTTATTTTAATATTATTTTAAGATTCATTGCAAATAGCGCAACTTTTTTAGCTTTTTTCGTCGCAGAACAAGGATGGTTTATGTTTTTGTCTTTTTTTTCACTTCCGTAGCCCTGCCATGCAACTTGAAAAAGCCTTCAATAGAACAAAAACCATTGATTTTCGCTTAAACCCAAAAAGTTTGAACGGGTTCTATAAAACCCAAAAAAGATACCTATGGGCCATACTTTTTTTTGCCGCCCTGTGAGCCGTTGTGTGTTTTTATGGTGGAACGTGGGCGTGCACTGTGGTTTTTTACAGGGATTTGTCCGTCATTGAAAAAAACTTCAAAATTAATCTATATGTATTTGAATTATAATGAAATATTGCTACATTTGCCAGCCCTTAATCGAAGGGTAGAATATTTTATACATTAATATATAATATGCCAACAATTTCACAATTAGTACGAAAAGGAAGGGCCACGATTACCAAGAAGAGTAAATCGGCTGCTTTGGATTCGTGCCCTCAAAGGAGGGGTGTATGTACCAGGGTATATACGACAACCCCCAAGAAGCCGAACTCTGCCATGAGAAAAGTGGCCAGGGTCAGGTTGACCAACGGAAAGGAAGTCAACGCTTACATTCCGGGTGAGGGACACAACTTGCAAGAGCACTCGATAGTATTGGTAAGGGGCGGAAGAGTAAAGGATTTGCCAGGTGTCAGGTATCATATTGTCAGAGGTGCCCTGGATACTGCCGGTGTTGCTGGCAGAACCCAGCGTAGGTCTAAGTATGGGGCAAAACGACCTAAGAAGTAATCAACTTTTTTAAAAGACAGCAATGAGAAAAAGACAGGCAAAGAAAAGACCGATTTTACCCGATCCAAGGTTTAACGACCAGTTGGTGACACGTTTTGTGAACATGATGATGTGGGATGGTAAGAAGTCAGTGGCATTCAGTGTATTTTATGAGGCTATAGATATAGTTGGGGAAAAGAATACCGATGAGGAGAAAACGGCATTGGAATTATGGAAAGATGCTCTTTCCAATGTAATGCCCCATGTAGAGGTGAGGAGTAGGAGAGTCGGTGGGGCTACCTTCCAGATTCCTATGCAGATCAGGCCGGACAGGAAGATCTCCACAGCAATGAAGTGGCTTATAAGCTTTGCGCGTAAGCGTAATGAGAAAGGTATGGCCCAGAAATTGGCTGCCGAGATATTGGCGGCTTCAAAAGAAGAAGGAGGGGCTGTTAAGAAAAGGGTTGATACACACAAGATGGCCGAGGCGAACAAGGCATTCTCTCACTTTAGATTTTAATCAGAAATGGCAAGAGATTTAAAATATACAAGGAATATAGGTATTGCGGCACATATTGATGCCGGTAAGACCACGACTACCGAACGGGTATTGTTTTACACGGGGGTTAGTCACAAAATAGGTGAGGTGCACGATGGTGCGGCTACTATGGACTGGATGGAACAGGAGCAGGAGCGTGGTATAACCATCACCTCCGCGGCTACTACTTGTGAGTGGCAGTTCCCAACAGAAAACGGAAAACCGACTGCGGATGCAAAAGGTTATCATTTTAATATTATCGATACCCCGGGCCATGTTGATTTTACAGTAGAGGTCAATAGGTCCTTGCGTGTATTGGACGGTTTGGTGTTCTTGTTCAGTGCTGTCGATGGTGTTGAGCCACAATCCGAGACTAACTGGAGGTTGGCCGATAACTATAAGGTGCCTCGTATCGGTTTTGTGAATAAGATGGATCGTCAGGGCTCTAACTTCCTTATGGTTTGTAAGCAAGTGAAAGAGATGTTGGGCTCCAATGCGGTTCCCATTGTATTGCCAATTGGTGAAGAGGCCGATTTTAGGGGTATTGTTGATTTGGCCAAGAATAGGGCTATAGTCTGGCATGATGACAATTTTGGCTCCACATTCGATATAGTCGATATTCCTGAGGAAATGAAGGAGGAGGTGCATGAGTATCGTGCGGCCTTGATCGAGGCTGTTGCCGAATACGATGAGAACCTAATGGAGAAATTCTTCGAGGATGAGGATTCGATTACGGAGCAAGAAGTGCATGCTGCCCTAAGGGCTGCTGTAATGGATAGGGCTATCATCCCTATGATCTGTGGTTCTTCATTTAAGAACAAAGGTGTACAGTTTTTATTGGATGCTGTTTGTAGGTATTTGCCATCACCGTTGGATAAGGATGCTATCGTGGGCGTGAACCCTGATACAGGCAAGGAGGAAACCCGTAGACCGGATGTCAAGGAGCCGTTTGCTGCTTTGGCATTTAAGATCGCAACAGATCCTTTTGTGGGTCGTTTGGCTTTCTTTAGGACGTATTCGGGTCGTTTGGATGCCGGTTCCTATATTTTGAACAACCGTTCGGGCAAGAAAGAGCGTATTTCACGTATTTACCAAATGCATTCCAATAAACAGAATGCCATCGATTATATTGAGGCAGGTGATATAGGTGCCGCTGTTGGTTTTAAGGACATCAAAACAGGGGACACCATGTCGGCCGAAAAACATCCGATAGTTTTGGAGAGTATGGACTTTCCCGATCCGGTTATCGGTATTGCTGTCGAACCCAAGACAAAGGTCGATGTTGATAAATTGGGCATGGCCTTGGCCAAATTGGCTGAGGAGGATCCAACCTTTCAGGTGAAAACAGATGAAGCATCAGGTCAAACCATTATATCCGGTATGGGTGAACTTCATTTGGATATAATTGTCGATCGATTAAGACGTGAGTTCAAGGTTGAGGTAAATCAAGGTGAGCCACAAGTTGAATATAAAGAAGCCTTGACGAAAACGGCCGCACACAGGGAGACTTATAAAAAGCAATCCGGTGGTCGTGGTAAGTTCGGTGACATTATTTTTGAAATGGGTCCTGCGGATGCTGATTTTGAAGGAGAGGGCTTACAGTTCGTTGACCAAATAAAAGGAGGGCGTATTCCAAAAGAATTCATCCCATCCGTAGAGAAAGGTTTCCAGGCTGCCATGAAAAATGGGCCACTTGCCGGTTATGAAATGGATACAATGAAGGTTGTGCTTAAGGATGGGTCTTTCCACCCAGTGGATTCAGATGCATTATCTTTTGAGCTAGCTGCAAAAATGGGTTACAAAGCTGCAGGAAAAGCTGCTGGTGCCGTAATCATGGAACCTGTAATGAAATTAGAGGTATTGACTCCAGAAGAAAATATGGGCGATATCGTGGGGGATCTTAACCGTAGAAGGGGTACGATTTCCGATATGGGTGACAGGGCAGGTTCCAAAGTTGTAAAAGGTACGGTTCCCCTTTCGGAAATGTTCGGGTACGTTACTTCGTTGAGAACACTTTCGTCTGGTAGGGCAACCTCTACAATGGAGTTCTCGCATTACGCAGAGACACCATCGAATATCGCAGAAGAAGTCATTAAAGCAGCAAGAGGGATAACCGCTTAATTTTTAGAAGATGAGTCAAAAAATCAGAATAAAACTAAAATCTTACGATCATAATTTGGTGGATAAGTCTGCCGAGAAAATCGTTAAAACGGTAAAGACGACAGGCGCAGTGGTTACAGGGCCTATTCCGTTGCCGACACATAAGAAGATATTTACCGTGTTGCGGTCCCCACACGTAAACAAGAAGTCGAGAGAGCAATTTCAATTGAGTTCTTATAAGCGGTTGTTGGATATATACAGTTCTTCTTCAAAGACCATCGATGCCCTTATGAAGCTAGAGCTTCCCAGTGGTGTGGAGGTCGAGATCAAGGTCTAGGTATATGTTCCGCTCCAAATAGGAAGTAGGGCTAACATGTCCCAAGCCGCGTGCGAGGGAAAAACGGAAACAAAGATAAATTCAGGGCTGGATTATTTTTGGCCCTGTTTTTTTAAGAATAATAAATAGTAATCAATAAATAGTAATGATATGTCTGGGTTAATAGGAAGAAAAGTAGGTATGACCAGCATCTTTGACGAAAGCGGGAAGAACGTTCCCTGTACTGTCATTGAGGCAGGGCCATGCGTAGTTACCCAAGTCAGAACCGAAGAGGTTGATGGGTGCAAGGCCCTTCAACTTGGTTTCGATGACAAGGCAGAAAAACGTGCTAATAAGGCCGAAGTCGGCCACTTTAAAAAAGCAGGTTCTTCTCCCAAGAAAAAAGTCGTTGAGTTCCAAGGTTTTGATGATAAGTATAAGTTGGGGGACACAGTAGGGGTTGATTTGTTTTTGGAAGGAGAGTTTGTCGACGTGATCGGAAAGTCAAAGGGAAAAGGCTTTCAAGGTGTTGTGAAAAGACATGGTTTTGCTGGTGTAGGCCAAGCGACCCACGGTCAGCACAACAGGCTTAGGGCCCCAGGTTCTATCGGTGCCGCCTCGTATCCTGCGAGAGTATTCAAGGGAATGAAAATGGCAGGTAGAATGGGTGGTGACAAGGTTACGGTCCAAAACCTCAAAGTTTTAAAAATAGTTCCAGAGAAAAACCTTTTAGTAGTAAAAGGTTGTGTTCCGGGCCATAAGAACGCTTATGTAACCATTAAAAGGTGGCAGTAATGAAAGTAGCAGTTTTAGATATTAAAGGAAAAGAAACAGGAAGAAAGGTAGACCTTTCGGATAATGTTTTCGCCATAGAACCAAACAATCACGCAATATACCTTGATGTAAAACAATACTTGGCCCATCAGAGGCAAGGAACGCACAAGGCTAAGGAACGTGGTGAGATTGCCGGTAGTACACGAAAGATCAAAAAGCAAAAAGGTACTGGTACGGCAAGGGCAGGTAGTATTAAATCGCCTATTTTCAGGGGTGGTGGTCGAATCTTTGGCCCAAGACCTAAGGACTATACCCAAAAATTGAATAAAAACGTAAAACGTTTGGCCAGGAAATCGGCTTTGAGCCTTAAGGCAAAGGAACAGTCGGTCATGGTTGTTGAGGATTTTGATTTTGACGCTCCCAAAACAAAAGATTTTGTACAGATTCTGAAGTCATTGGGACTTCAAGGTAAAAAATCTTTATTTGTGTTGGGCGATTCAAATAATGGTGTATATTTGTCTTCGCGTAATTTGAAGGGTTCTGAAGTTGTAACTAACGCAGAATTAAGTACTTACAAAATATTAAACGCAAATAGCATAGTGTTGTTGGAAGGTTCCCTGGAAGGGATTGAAACGAACTTAAATAAATAGGAAGCCATGAGTGTGTTGATAAAGCCGATTATAACGGAAAAAATGACTGCGGATAGCGAGTTGCATAATCGTTATGGTTTCGTTGTGGACCCTAAGGCGAACAAAATTCAGATCAAGGATGCTGTAGAGGCAACTTACGGTGTTTCTGTGAAAAAAGTAAGGACTATGAACTATGGTCCCAAAAGAAAGACAAGATATACCAAGACCGGTATTCAACATGGTAAGACGAATGCTATCAAAAAAGCAATCGTCGATGTTGTGGAAGGTGATATAATTGATTTTTACAGTAATCTATAAAGACAAAAAATGTCAGTTAGAAAATTAAAGCCAATCACTCCAGGGCAGCGTTTTAGAGTAGTAAATGGGTTTGACTCCATTACTACTGATAAGCCGGAGAAGAGTTTGCTCGCTCCGTTAAAAAAGTCCGGAGGTAGAAACAGTCAAGGAAAAATGACCATACGCCACAGAGGCGGGGGTCATAAGAGAAGATATCGTGTCATTGATTTCAAGAGGGACAAACAAGGTGTTGTCTCAACTGTAAAATCGATTCAGTATGATCCGAACAGAACTGCGTTTATAGCGTTGTTGGAATATGCTGATGGTGAGAAACGTTATATCGTCGCCCAAAATGGTTTGGGGGTAGGTCAAACGGTATTGGCAGGTGAGACTGCTGCACCGGAGATCGGAAATGCCTTGCCTTTGAAAAGTATTCCTTTGGGTACGATTATATCCTGTATCGAGTTAAGGCCGGGCCAAGGGGCTGTGATGGCCCGTAGTGCCGGTACTTTCGCCCAATTAATGGCCAAGGAAGGTAAGTTCGTTACCGTGAAATTACCGTCAGGTGAGACAAGGCTTATTCTGTCTGAATGTTTGGCCACTATCGGTGCCGTGTCCAATTCGGACCACCAATTATTGGTTTCGGGCAAGGCAGGTAGAAGTAGGTGGCTGGGAAGAAGGCCGAGAACACGACCTGTGGCGATGAACCCTGTGGATCACCCAATGGGTGGTGGTGAAGGTAGGGCCTCAGGTGGTCATCCAAGATCTAAAAACGGAATTCCTGCAAAAGGATTTAGGACCCGATCCAAAACCAAGAGCACGAATAGATATATATTGGAACGTAGAAAGAAATAAAAAGAAAAAGAAATGGCACGTTCATTAAAAAAAGGACCTTACGTTCATTATAGCTTGGAAAATAAAATCCAGCAAAGTGTAACCTCTGGTAAGAAAAGCGTCATAAAGACGTGGTCAAGAGCTTCAATGATCACCCCTGATTTTGTAGGGTTGACAATTGCAGTCCATAATGGCAGGCAATTTGTCCCGGTATACATTACCGAGAATATGGTAGGTCACAAATTAGGCGAATTTTCTCCAACACGATCTTTTAGGGGTCATGCAGGGGCTAAGAACAAAGGTAAAAAGTAAGCTATGGGAGTTCGAAAAAGACAAATGGCCGAAAGAATCAAGGCTGAAAAGAAACAATTGGCTTTTGCTAAATTGAATAATTGTCCAACATCACCGAGGAAGATGAGGTTGGTAGCCGATTTGATCAGGGGTGTTGAGGTTGAGAAAGCCTTGGCTATCTTGAAGTTCAATTCGAAGGAATCTTCTCGAAAATTGGAGAAATTACTTTTATCAGCCTTGGCAAACTGGCAAGCCAAGAATGAGGATGCCAATATGGAGGAAGCCGATCTTATCGTAAAAGAGATAAGGGTCGATAGTGGAACTATGTTGAAAAGATTGCGACCGGCCCCACAAGGTAGAGCGCATAGAATAAGAAAACGCTCAAATCATGTAACATTGATTTTGGGGTCTAACAATAATATAGCAAGCTAGAATGGGACAGAAAACAAATCCGATAGGAAATCGTCTTGGAATAATCAGGGGATGGGAATCCAACTGGTACGGTGGAAATGATTATGGTGATAAGCTGGCTGAAGACGATAAAATAAGAAAGTATATCCATGCACGCCTTTCCAAGGCAAGTGTCTCCAGGGTAATCATCGAACGCACGTTGAAATTGATTACCGTGACGGTGACAACCGCTAGGCCAGGTATCATAATTGGTAAGGGGGGGCAAGAAGTTGACAAGCTTAAGGAAGAGCTGAAGAAGATTACCAATAAGGAAGTCCAGATCAACATCTTTGAGATCAAAAGACCAGAGGTCGACGCAAATCTGGTCGCCGCAAGTATAGCGAGACAGATTGAAAGTAGGATTTCTTTTAGAAGGGCCATTAAAATGTCCATTGCTGCTGCAATGCGAATGAATGCAGAAGGAATAAAGGTTCAGATTTCAGGACGTTTGAATGGTGCTGAAATGGCCAGGTCCGAATCCTATAAAGATGGTCGTATCCCATTGTCCACTTTTAGGGCGGATATAGATTACGCTTTGCATGAAGCCCACACTACTTATGGTAGACTAGGTATTAAAGTATGGATCATGAAAGGAGAGGTTTATGGTAAGAGAGAACTTTCCCCATTGGTCGGAATGCAAAAAGGCCAAGGTGGAAAAGGTGGGAAGCAGGACGGTCAGAGAAAGCAACGTCGTAGAAAGTAATTTTTTAAAGAAGTAAGAAAATGTTACAACCGAAAAGAACCAAGTTCCGTAAAATGCAGAAAGGCCGTATGAAGGGTAACTCCGGAAGGGGGCATCAGCTTTCAAATGGTATGTTTGGCATTAAATCCTTGGATTCATCATTCTTGACTTCCCGTCAAATCGAAGCGGCCCGTATCGCTGCAACGAGATTTATGAAGAGGGAAGGACAATTGTGGATTAAGATATTCCCAGATAAGCCAATTACCAAAAAACCATTGGAAGTACGTATGGGTAAAGGTAAAGGTGCCCCTGAATATTTTGTTGCTGTGGTAAAACCGGGCAGGATCATGTTCGAAGTTGGTGGTGTTAGCCAGGAAGTCGCGAAGGAAGCCTTGCGTTTGGCGGCACAGAAGTTGCCTGTAAAAACAAAATTTGTTACAGCAAGGGATTATACGAATCAGAATTAATCGTAGGGAATCATGAAAAATTTAGAAATAAAAAAGTTATCTGTCGAGGAACTTACGGAAAAGCTTGCTGATTATAAGAAACAGTATGCTGATTTAAAAATGGCGCATTTTGTTACTCCATTGGAAAATCCACTTCAGATCAAGAAGGTAAGAAAAACGGTTGCAAGATTGGCTACTGAAATAACTAATAGGGAAAACCAATAATTGGTTCTGCTTTATGGAAAAAAGAAACTTAAGAAAAGAGAGAGTAGGGGTTGTTACTAGTGACAAAATGGAGAAATCCATTGTTGTGTCGGAAGTGAAAAGAGTAAAACACCCGATGTACGGTAAGTTCGTTTTGAAGACAAAGAAATATGTTGCCCATGACGAGAAGAACGATTGCAATATCGGTGATACCGTAAAGATTATGGAGACCCGTCCCATGAGTAAGACCAAGTGTTGGAGGTTAGTAGAAATCCTAGAAAGAGCTAAATAATATGTTACAGCAAGAATCAAGACTAAAAGTAGCGGACAATACCGGGGCAAAAGAGGTTTTGACCATTAGGGTTCTCGGTGGTACGAAAAGACGATATGCTTCTATCGGGGACAAAATCGTTGTTACCGTTAAAGAGGCTACGCCAAATGGGGGGATCAAAAAAGGAGCAGTTTCTACCGCAGTTGTGGTACGGACAAAAAAAGAAGTTAGAAGGCCGGATGGTTCATATATTCGTTTTGATGACAATGCTTGCGTATTATTGAATCCTACCGGAGAAATGAGAGGTACCCGTGTTTTCGGACCAGTGGCAAGGGAATTGCGCGATAAGCAGTTCATGAAGATTGTATCATTGGCCCCAGAGGTGCTTTAATATTTAATACTACAATGAAAAAATTAAAGATAAGAACAGGAGATACCGTAAAGATTATTGCTGGAGACCATAAAGGTACGGAAGGTAAGGTGATAAAGGTGTTGATCGAAAAGAACAAGGCTATCGTCGAAGGAGCCAATATGGTTTCCAAACACGAGAAGCCAAGTGCCAACAACCCTCAAGGTGGTATTGTCAAGAAAGAAGCTCCTATTCACGTTTCCAATTTGTCATTGATCGATCCAAAATCGAACGATGCTACCAGAATAGGATTGGAAGTTAGGGATGGTAAGAAGATAAGGTTTGCTAAGAAATCCAATGAAGTAATTTAATTATGGCTTACGTCGCAAGATTAAAGAAAGAATATAGTGAGCGTATCGTCGATGCGCTTAAGGAGGAATTTGGTTACAAAAATGTAATGCAAGTGCCCAAGTTAGAGAAAATCGTGGTTAGTAGAGGTGTTGGTGCTGCCGTGGCCGATAAAAAGTTGATTGATCATGCAGTTGATGAATTGACCTTGATAACGGGCCAAAAAGCAGTTTCCACTATGTCCAAAAAGGATGTCGCTGCATTTAAATTACGTAAGGGGATGCCAATAGGTGCCAGGGTAACTTTGCGCGGTGAGAGAATGTACGAGTTTTTGGATCGTCTAGTGACTTCCGCCCTGCCAAGGGTTCGGGATTTCCAGGGAATTCGTGCAACGGGCTTTGATGGTCGTGGTAATTATAGTTTGGGTGTTACCGAACAAATAATTTTCCCCGAGATAAATATTGACAAGATCAATAGAATCAATGGGATGGATATTACCTTTGTGACTTCCGCACCTACGGACAAGGAGGCGAAATCATTATTAACAGAATTAGGATTACCTTTTAAAAAGAATTAGTATGGCTAAAGAATCAATGAAGGCCCGTGAAAGAAAAAGGGCGAAAACAGTTGCTAAATATGCCGAAAAGCGTAAGGCTTTGAAAGAGGCTGGTGACTATGAGGCACTTCAGAAATTGCCAAAAAACGCTTCTCCTGTCCGTATACACAATCGTTGTAAGCTTACGGGAAGACCTAAAGGGTATATGAGGACCTTTGGTATTTCAAGGGTAACATTCAGGGAAATGGCCAATCAAGGTTTGATTCCCGGAGTAAAAAAAGCCAGCTGGTAATTAAAAATAAATAAACTGGTTTCAGGTTTAGCGATAAAGCTAAAAACCGTCACCGAATTCAATAAAATATGGTAACAGATACTATAGCAGATTATTTAACACGAATTAGAAATGCCAGTTCAGCCGGTCATCGGGTGGTTGAGATTCCTGCATCCAATGTTAAAAAGGAGATAACCAAGATATTATTCGACCAAGGGTATATTTTGAGTTACAAATTTGAAGAAGATAAAGTCCAAGGGTCGATTAAGATCGCTTTGAAATACGACAAGGTGACCAAAGACCCCGTAATTAAGAGAATACAACGTATAAGTAAGCCAGGTTTACGTAAATATGCCAATTCCAATGATATGCCAAGGGTATTGAACGGCTTGGGAATCGCGATAGTCTCTACTTCCCATGGGGTAATGACCAGTAAGCAGGCCAAGAAGGAAAACGTAGGTGGCGAGGTTTTGTGCTATGTGTATTAATACTATATAAAGAGTAAAAAAATGTCAAGAATAGGTAATAATCCGATAGCGATTCCAGAAGGAGTGACTATAGATGTAAAAGAGAATGTGGTTACTGTGAAAGGTAAACTGGGCGAGTTGACCCAAGAGTTTTCCGGTGTGGCCATAAAGATTGAAGATGGACAAGCTTGGGTTACAAGACCATCCGATTCGATAGGGGCCAGATCAAAGCACGGTCTTTACAGGTCACTTGTCTTGAATATGGTCGAAGGGGTGTCCAAAGGATGGACCAAGGAACTTGAATTGGTAGGTGTTGGTTACAGGGCCAGTCATCAAGGACAAAAATTGGATCTGGCACTTGGTTTTTCACACAATATAGTTTTGGACATCGCCCCGGAAGTGAAAATAGAGACCAGTTCTGAAAAAGGAAAGAACCCGATCATAAAACTTACCTCTTTTGACAAGCAATTGGTAGGGCAGGTAGCGGCAAAGATCCGTTCTTTCCGTAAGCCAGAACCTTACAAAGGAAAAGGAATTAGGTTCGTAGGGGAACAATTAAGAAGAAAAGCAGGTAAATCAGCTTAATAATAAGTATCATGGGATTATCAAAGACTCAGAGAAAATTTAGAATTAGAAGGAGAATCAGAAAGGTCTCTTTCGGAACCGCTGAAAGGCCAAGGTTGGCTGTGTTTAGAAGTAATACAGGGATCTATGTACAAGTAATCGATGATAATAACGGAAACACCTTGCTTGCTGCTTCTTCTAGGGATAAGGACTTGGCATCGGCCAAGGGGAGTAAATCTGAAATGGCAAGATTAGTAGGTAAATCCATTGCTGAAAAATGCCAGAAAGCCGGTATAGAAAAGGTTGCCTTCGATAGGGGGGGTAATCTGTACCACGGAAGGGTTAAGGCACTTGCGGAAGCGGCAAGGGAAGCAGGACTAAAATTTTAATATAGAGTATGTACCAGAAATACAAAAACGTAGAAACTGTTAAACCAGGAGGTTTAGAGCTTAAAGATAGGTTGGTTGGTGTGCAAAGGGTAACCAAAGTAACCAAAGGTGGTAGGGCATTTGGATTTTCCGCTATCGTAGTGGTAGGTGATGAGGCCGGTGTCGTAGGCCATGGTCTGGGTAAATCCAAGGAGGTGGCCACTGCCATTGCCAAAGCTATTGAAGATGCGAAGAAGAACCTTATTAGGATTCCTCTGGACAAGCATACATTGCCACATGAGCAAAAAGGGAAATATGGAGGGGCCAGGGTTTATATCCAGCCAGCATCCCATGGTACAGGAGTAATTGCAGGTGGTGCCGTGAGAGCGGTATTGGAATCGGTTGGTGTACATGATGTATTGTCCAAATCACAAGGTTCATCCAATCCGCACAATGTTGTCAAGGCCACATTCGATGCGTTATTGCAGTTGCGGGGCGCCAGTACGGTAGCCAAACAAAGAGGGGTTTCATTGGATAAGGTTTTTAAAGGATAAAAAGAAGTATCGGATATAGGTAAAACGATTCGGGTTTCCCATTCGTGCCTACTGAACATCGACTTCGAAATACTAGGAAAAATGGCAAAGATCAAAGTAAAACAATTAAAAAGTGGTATTAAGCGACCACAGGACCAAAAAAGGACTTTGGAGGCTTTAGGGCTACGTAAGATCGGTCAAGTAGTAGAACACGATGCCACGCCAAATATTCTTGGCATGATAGATAAAGTTAAACACTTAGTTTCCTCGGAGGAAGCTTAATATACATATAGTGTAATGAATTTAAGTAATCTAAAACCAGCTGAAGGTGCCGTCAATAGGGATGGCAAAAGGGTAGGAAGAGGTCAGGGCTCAGGTAAGGGGGGAACTGCAACTCGAGGACATAAAGGAGCTAAGTCTAGGTCTGGATATTCCAAGAAAATCGGTTTTGAAGGAGGGCAGATGCCATTGCAAAGGCGTGTTCCCAAGTTCGGTTTCACCAATATCAACCGAAAGGAATATAAAGGGGTCAATCTTGACAAACTTCAAGAATTGGCCGACAACAAAGTGATCAAGGATGTTGTTACCTTTGATGACCTTGTCGAGTTAGGTTTGGTAGGAAAGAACGATTTAGTCAAGATCTTAGGAAGGGGAGAGTTGAAAGCACCCTTAAAAGTATCAGTGCATAAGTTTACAGCTACTGCAAAGGCGGCTATTGAGGCAGCTGGCGGTGAAGCAATAAATTTATAAGCCAGATAATACATCACTATGAAGAAATTTATCGAGACACTATCCAATATTTGGAAGATCGAGGAGCTAAGGGATAGAATAACAATTACCTTAGGTCTTCTTTTGGTATACCGCTTTGGTTGTCAAATTGTTCTTCCCGGTATCGATACGGCACAATTGGCCGAATTGACCTCTAGTACCGATAATGGTATATTGGGTATTCTAAATGCTTTTACAGGCGGGGCTTTTGCAAATGCCTCTGTTTTTGCATTGGGGATCATGCCATATATCTCAGCGTCGATTGTTGTACAGCTTATGGGTATTGCCATTCCGTATTTACAGAAGTTGCAGAAAGAAGGGGAGAGCGGTAGAAAAACGATCAATCAAATAACAAGATGGTTGACCATTGGTATCTGTATTGTCCAGGCACCTGCTTACTTATATAGCCTTGGTGCATTGGGTGTGCCAGATAGTGCTTTTGTATTGGGCAAAGGATTGGATTTTATTATCCCTTCGGTCATCATATTGGTAACAGGTTGTGTCTTTGCAATGTGGTTGGGGGAGAAAATTACCGATAAAGGCATTGGTAATGGTATCTCATTGTTGATCATGGTAGGTATCATTGCGAGACTTCCACAATCCTTTGTACAGGAATTTGTTTCCAGGACAGTGAACAACAATGGGGGGTTGATGTTCATCCTTGTTGAGGTTATTCTTTGGTTCTTGGTGATTTTGGCAAGTATATTACTGGTGATGGCAACAAGACAGATACCGGTACAGTACGCAAGGAGAACAGCTTCTGGCGGTTATGAGAAAAATGTGATGGGGTCTAGGCAGTACATCCCATTGAAGTTGAATGCATCTGGGGTAATGCCTATTATTTTTGCACAAGCGATAATGTTCGTTCCTGGGTTGCTCGGTAGAACGTTCAACAATACGGCAATGGGACAATGGATGGAAGTACAATTCCAGGATATATTCGGTTTGGCCTATAACATATTGTTCGCATTGTTGATAATCATATTTACCTATTTCTATACGGCAATTACGGTACCTACGAATAAAATGGCGGATGACTTGAAGAGAAGTGGTGGGTTTATCCCTGGTATAAGACCAGGTAAGGAAACCGGTGATTTTCTTGATAAGATCATGTCGTTGATAACATTACCGGGATCGGTCTTTTTGGCCTTGTTGGCAGTATTGCCTGCTATTGTTGTTAAGCTTATGGACGTCCAATCCGGTTGGGCCATGTTCTATGGGGGTACCTCCTTATTGATTATGGTGGGTGTGGCTATTGACACGGTACAACAGGTAAACGCTTATTTGTTGAACAGACATTATGATGGTTTAATGAAATCTGGTAAAAACAGAAAAGTAGCATAGATTATGGCTAAACAAGCAGCAATAGAACAGGATGGGTCTATTATAGAGGCACTATCAAATGCAATGTTCCGGGTGGAATTGGAAAATGGCCATGTGGTCACGGCACATATCTCAGGCAAAATGAGAATGCATTATATAAAATTGCTCCCTGGGGATAAGGTTAAGTTGGAGATGAGCCCATATGATCTTACCAAAGCAAGAATCACATATAGATATTAAGACAGTAAGATGAAAGTTAGAGCTTCAGTAAAGAAAAGAAGTGCCGATTGCAAAATAGTACGCAGAAAAGGCAGGTTGTACGTAATCAACAAAAAGAATCCTAGATTTAAACAAAGACAAGGATAATTATGGCAAGAATTGCAGGTATAGATATACCAAAACAGAAAAGAGGGGTAATAGCCCTTACCTATATCTTTGGTATCGGTAGAAGTAGAGCTAAAGAGATTTTAGAAAAGGCCCAGGTTAGTGAGGATACTAAAGTTTCTGACTGGAACGATGATGAGATTGGTCGTATTCGAGAGACAGTGGCCCTGTTCACTATCGAGGGTGAATTACGGTCAGAGACCCAATTGAACATTAAGCGATTAATGGATATTGGTTGTTACAGGGGTATTCGTCATAGAGCCGGTCTACCATTAAGAGGGCAAAGGACCAAGAACAATTCCAGGACCCGAAAAGGAAAAAGAAAAACAGTGGCCAACAAGAAAAAGGCAACTAAATAATAAGTAGCATATTATGGCAAAGACAAATGCAAAATCGGCTAAGAAACGTAAAGTTATAGTAGATGCGGTCGGGGAAGCTCACGTTACAGCATCCTTCAATAATATCATTATATCGTTGACCAATAAAAAAGGAGATGTTATTTCTTGGTCATCAGCCGGAAAACTAGGATTCAGGGGATCTAAAAAGAATACTCCCTATGCTGCACAGGTAGCCGCTGAGGATTGTGCCAAAGTAGCCCGTGAGGCAGGTCTTAGGAAAGTAAAGGTTTATGTTAAGGGGCCTGGAAATGGTAGGGAGTCCGCAATTCGTTCCATACATAATTCAGGTATCGAGGTGACGGAGATCATCGATGTTACCCCAATGCCACATAATGGATGTAGACCACCAAAAAGAAGAAGAGTTTAACTAAGATTAATTCATAGGAGGTGTAGTTACGATTATCGAAGGATTAAGCCTTAATTCATGATCACACTTCCAAATTAAAAGAAGATGGCAAGATACACAGGACCAAAAAGTAAAATCGCCCGTAAATTCGGTGAAGCGATTTTTGGAGACGACAAGTCTTTTGAAAATAAAAATTACCCTCCAGGACAACACGGACAAAATCGCCGTAGAGGTAAAAAATCGGAATATGCTATCCAGTTGATGGAGAAGCAAAAAGCAAAATATACCTATGGTATTTTAGAGCGCCAGTTTAGAAACCTATTCTCCAAGGCCAATAAAAGCAAAGGGGTTACCGGTGAGGTGCTTTTGCAATTGTGTGAATCAAGGTTGGACAATGTTGTGTATAGAATGGGCATCTCTACATCAAGAAGAGGAGCCAGGCAATTGGTCTCACATAGGCACATTACGGTAAATGGGGAGTTGGTCAATATACCTTCCTATTCCTTAAAGGCGGGAGATGTTGTTGGAGTGCGCGAGAAGTCGAAGTCTTTGCAGACAATTCAAGATGCTTTGGAAGCCAGCAGTCATGTGTATGAATGGATTACCTGGAATACGGAAAAGAAAGAGGGTACTTTTGTATCGGTCCCGGAAAGAATGCAGATTCCTGAAAATATCAAGGAACAATTAATAGTCGAGTTATACTCAAAATAAAACAACACTGATCCAATTATGGCATTATTTAATTTTCAGAAACCCGATAAAGTAATAATGATCGATTCTTCAGATTTCGAAGGGAAATTTGAATTTCGACCATTGGAACCTGGTTACGGATTAACCATTGGGAATGCATTAAGAAGAGTATTGCTTTCCTCTTTGGAAGGCCATGCCATTACTTCGGTAAGAATCGATAAGGTTGAACATGAATTTTCGGTAATCCCGGGTGTTGTAGAAGATGTTACCGAGATGATCTTGAACTTGAAGCAAGTTCGATTCAAAAAACAGATCGAGGATTCAGAGGCAGAGGTTGTTTCCATATCGGTAAGTGGTAAAGACCAATTGACCGCAGGCGATTTTCAGAAATTCATTTCAGGTTATCAAGTTTTGAACCCTGATTTGGTTATCTGTAATATGGATCCCAAGGTCGTTGTCAATATGGAAATAGTTATTGATAAGGGCAGGGGCTATGTTCCGGCCGAGGAAAACAAAAAATCCAATACCGCCTTAGGTACTATTGCTGTCGATTCTATTTTTACACCTATAAAGAATGTAAAATATAGCATTGAGAACTTTAGGGTCGAACAAAAGACCGATTATGAAAAATTGGTTTTTGAAATCGTTACCGATGGGTCGATACACCCAAAAGATGCTTTGACAGAAGGGGCTAAAGTCTTGATACATCACTTTATGTTGTTCTCTGACGAGCGTATTACCTTGGAGGCTGACGAGATTGCCCAGACCGAGACATATGATGAGGAATCATTGCATATGCGCCAACTTTTGAAAACAAAATTGGTCGATATGGATCTTTCGGTACGTGCCTTGAATTGCTTGAAAGCAGCTGAGGTCGACACATTGGGGGACTTGGTCTCGTTCAACAAGAACGATTTAATGAAGTTTAGGAATTTTGGTAAAAAATCCTTGACAGAGTTGGAAGAGTTGGTAATCAACAAGGGTCTTAGCTTTGGTATGGATCTTTCAAAATATAAATTAGATAAAGATTAAGTAATCATATTTTGCTCCTCGACTATTCGGGTTTGGTAGCAAGATGATAAATTTAGAAGATGAGACACGGTAAGAAAGTTAATCACTTAGGAAGAAAAGCGGCCCACAGAAAGGCTATGTTGGCCAATATGGCTTGTTCTTTGATAGAACATAAAAGGATAAATACAACTGTAGCAAAGGCGAAGGCCTTAAAACAGTTCGTAGAGCCTTTGATCACTAAGTCAAAAGCAGGGAACAACCAATCTGCGGACAAAGGAACCCATAACAGGCGTATCGTCTTTAAGTATTTAAGAAGCAAGGATGCGGTTACCCGATTGTTCAGTGAGGTTTCCGAGAAGGTTGGTGACAGGCCAGGTGGTTATACTAGAATCATAAAGTTAGGTAATCGTTTAGGTGATAATGCCGATATGGCAATGATAGAGCTTGTGGATTTCAACGAAATCTACAATGCCGATAAGCCCAAGAAGAAAACTACAAGGCGTAGTAGAAGAGGTGGTGGCTCAAAAGCCGAGGTTTCGCCAGCTCCCGTAGCTGATGGCAAAACTGACGATTCAGAAGAATAAAATGGTATTGACCAGAATATTTAGAAAAGGATAAACTTTATAGTTTATCCTTTTTTTATGTCCGGCCAGAAGGTGCGGGATAGAATTTGTCGGCAAAAAAGAATTGTTTAGGTTTGTATTAATTGTTCGTTGTTTTCCTGGAATAGCTGTTTTTAATGAAATAAGTATTGAATTCAATATTCGGAAACCAACAAAAGACGGTACGATCCTATGTAGGGGGAAATAACTTTAAGTGTTGGGGCTGTCTCCTTGGAATAGGGATTATTGGGCAGGATATCCCTAATGGAATATCAAAAATTAAGATTTAAGACCAAAAACAGATAAATGAAATATCAATCCAAAAAAAGAGCACTGTTATTATTGGCCGATGGAACCATTTTCCATGGAAAGTCCGTAGGGGGCAAGGAAGGAACGTCATTTGGGGAAGTTTGTTTTAACACAGGTATGACCGGTTATCAGGAAATATTCACCGACCCTTCCTATTTTGGACAGCTTATGGTCACGACCAATGCCCATATTGGCAATTATGGGGCCAACGGGGAAGAGGTGGAATCGGATTCTATAAAGATAGCTGGGTTGATCTGTAAGAACTTCAGTTATGATTATTCCCGTCCTGGTGCTACGGGGTTGTTGGATTTTTTGGAAAAAAACAACACCTTGGCCATATCCGATGTTGACACAAGGGCATTGGTTAGCTACATACGTGATAATGGTGCGATGAATGCCGTGATATCAACAGATGTCGGCCAAATAGATAAACTTAAGGCTGAACTTGCAAAAATGCCAAGTATGGAGGGACTGGAGCTTGCGTCAAAAGTCTCGGCCAAGGAGGCCTATTTTTATGGGGACGAGAATGCAACCTATAGAGTATCGGCCTTGGATATTGGTGTGAAAAAGAATATTCTTAGAAACCTTGCAAAAAGGGACTGCTATATAAAGGTATTCCCATATGATGCGACCTTTGGGCAAATGAGCGAATGGAACCCTGATGGCTATTTTATCTCAAATGGCCCTGGTGACCCCGAGCCTTTAAAAGGGGCCATTAAAACCGCTAAGGATATTATAGCATCTGGCAAGCCACTTTTTGGTATATGCTTGGGACATCAGGTAATTGCATTGGCCAATGGAATCTCTACATATAAAATGCATAATGGTCACCGTGGTATAAACCATCCTGTGATGAACCTATTGACCGGCAAAGGGGAGATTACCAGCCAAAACCATGGCTTTGCCATTAATCGGGAGGAGACTGAATCCCATCCAGGGTTGGAGATAACCCATGTACATTTAAATGATGGCACTGTGGCCGGCCTACGAATGAAAGACAAGGATGTATTCTCTGTGCAATACCACCCAGAGGCAAGTCCTGGACCCCATGATGCCGAGTATCTTTTCGATCGGTTTTTCGGGTTTTTGGAAAAATCCGCAAAGAAAAAAACGAAAGTTTAAACTATTGTTATTTTCATGTGAAAATAATGTTTAAAAGCTTCATGAAAGTAGCTTGTTTTGTATCTTTGTGCTTTTAAAAAATCAATACTAAAACAAATTCATATGAGTGTTATTCTTAATGTCCATGCGAGACAGATATTTGATTCTCGGGGCAATCCGACAGTAGAGGTAGATGTAATTACAGAAAATGGTATTATGGGTCGTGCCGTGGTTCCTTCGGGAGCTTCAACGGGTGAACATGAGGCAGTTGAGCTACGGGATGGCGGTAGTGCTTTTATGGGTAAAGGTGTTGGCAAGGCCGTTGCGAATGTCAATACGGTAATTGCAGAGGAAATTTTGGGAATGTCTGTTTTCGAACAGAACCTTATCGACCAAACAATGATCGAATTGGATGGTACCCCCAATAAATCAAAACTTGGTGCAAATGCTATTTTAGGTGTATCGTTGGCCGTAGCCAAGGCCGCTGCAAATGAACTTGGTATCCCATTATATAGGTATATTGGAGGGGTTAGTGCCAATACACTTCCAGTTCCTATGATGAACATTATTAACGGAGGTTCACATTCAGATGCCCCTATTGCATTTCAGGAATTTATGATTATGCCCGTTAAGGCAAATAGTTTTTCCCATGCCTTGCAAATGGGTACGGAAATTTTCCACAACTTGAAAAAAGTATTGCACGATAGGGGTCTAAGTACCGCTGTTGGTGATGAAGGTGGTTTTGCCCCTACATTGGACGGTACCGAGGATGCTATCGAGACCATAGGTAAGGCTGTTGGGAATGCTGGCTATAAATTCGGAGAGGATGTTAAGATAGCATTGGATTGCGCCTCTGCCGAATTCTATGAAAACGGAAAATACGATTACACAAAATTCGAAGGGGACAAGGGAGCTGTCCGTACCTCGAAAGAGCAGGCCGAATATTTGGCAGGGCTTTGTTCAAAATATCCTATCATATCCATTGAGGACGGTATGGATGAGAATGACTGGGACGGCTGGAAAGTCTTGACGGAAATGATCGGGGATAAAGTCCAATTGGTTGGGGACGACCTTTATGTCACCAATGTAGAACGTTTGTCAAGAGGTATTGAAAATGGCATTGCCAATTCGATCTTGATCAAAGTAAACCAGATCGGTTCTTTGACTGAGACTATTGCTGCCGTGAATATGGCCAAGGATGCAGGGTACACTTCCGTAATGTCGCACCGTTCAGGTGAGACCGAGGATAATACCATCGCCGATTTGGCAGTAGCCTTGAATACAGGTCAAATAAAAACCGGTTCCGCCTCCCGTTCAGATAGGATGGCGAAATACAACCAATTGCTTCGTATTGAGGAAGAATTGGGAAGTACGGCCTATTTTCCACAGGAAAAAGCCTTCAAGATCAATCGTTAACCAGATCAATTAAAAAAGCCTTTCTTTAGAAAGGCTTTTTTTTGGCTTAATGCCAAACTTTACTTAATTTAATGTAAAATCGGTTATTAATTAACGATTAGGAGAACACATGACGAATTTTCTTTTTGTTGCCGCGGAAAACGATGGGTTGTATAAATGTAAAGCTGGTGGTATGGGCGATGTCGTCCGGGATGTACCCCGGCAGATCTCGGAGAGGGGGGATAAGGCCCATGTGATAGTACCGGCTTATTCACGATTGCATAAAGGAGGGACATTCAAGACCAACCTTGACTTTGAGCTAAGGGGCGTGACCTATATTGCGGATCTATATGAGGTTGTTCCGAAGAAAGAGTTTGGCAATGTCCATCATTATGTAATACACCATCCTGAAATTGAGGCAGGGGATATTGCCCAGATCTATCACAATAATCCTGTTGAGCCGTTTTATTCCGATTTTATCAAGTATGTTATTTTTTGCACTGCGGTTGCCGAAGCTATAAGACAGGGTGTCTTTGGTACGTTGGATATTGTGCATATGCACGATTGGCATTCAAGTCTTATCCTGTTCCTGAAGACTTATCACCCTGCATACCGATCCCTAAAGAAAATGAGGTACGTCTATAGTATACATAACCTTGCAATTCAGGGAATCCGGCCTTTTGAGAATAATTACGCCTCCTTGCGGAATTGGTTCCCCAATGTTCCTTATGATACAAATGAATTAAAAGACTACAGGTATCAGGATTGTATCAACCTAATGGCGGTAGGTATACGTTTTGCCGATGCCGTACACACTGTTTCCCCATCGTATAAAGAGGATGTGCTGCTTCCTAGTTCCCCACCAGAGTTTATAGGAGGGGAAGGTCTCGAGGTCGATTTGCAAAATGCGGATAATGAAGGTAGATTGTTCGGTATCCTAAATGGAAGCAACTATGCCAATATTCGTGAGGCCGAAAAGGATACTGTTTATAGGAATATCATAAAGGCCATTTTTCAATGGTTGCAAGAAGAATCAAAAAAATATAAAGCGGACTTTCTGGCCCATACAGGGGAGAAGGTTGTTAGGTTCTTGACCGATCCACCTAGTTTTACCGTCTCCAGTGTGGCACGTTTGACAGAACAGAAATTTTATTTCTTTAAACGTTCACCAGAGGCCTTGGTCGAAATATTGGAAAAATTGAAAGAGCAAAATGGAATCCTAATGATATTGGGGACCGGCGCTCCCGAATATGAGGAGCTGTTAAGGTCTATTAGCTATGAATATTCCAATCTTATTTTTATAAATGCCCAATCAGAGGATGTTATTGATTCCATATACCTGGAAACAGACCTGTATTTTATGCCAAGCCTGTTTGAGCCTTGTGGTATTAGCCAAATGTTGGCCATGAGAAATGGACACCCCTGTTTGGTGCACCATACGGGTGGTTTGAAAGATACTGTAGAACATCTGAAAACGGGATTTAGTTTTGATGGGGATACCTATGATGAAAAGATCAAAAATATGGTAGCTTCATTTGACTTGGTCTTGGATATCTATAATAACGACAAACCCCAATGGAAAAAAATACAGGCAAATGCCAAAAAAAAGCGGTTCACCTGGAAAAAATCCGTTGATGCTTATTATAAGTCGTTGTACTTGTGTGGTTTATAGTGGTTTTGTTGGGTGTTCCCCAACAATTGGCAAGTAAGGTTGTATTATTATTAACTTTTGTGAAATTGTTAAAATGATGCGTTTTTATTAAATTTACCACTAACATTAATTCATTAAATTAAACAAATGTCAGATAAAGCAACTCTTGAATACAATGGTAAAAAATATGAATTCCCTGTAATTAAAGGGTCGGAGGATGAATTGGCCATTGATATAAGAACATTAAGGACATCCACGGGGATGATAACCGTTGATCCAGGATTTAAGAATACGGGTTCCTGTGAGAGTTCAATAACCTTTTTGGATGGAGAAAAGGGGATGCTTAGATATAGGGGGTATGCCATTGAGGAATTGGCCGAAAAAGCCGATTTCCTAGAAGTTGCCTACTTGTTGATATTTGGTGAATTGCCAAACAGGGAAGAACTTGAGACCTTTCATGATGATATCAAGGCGGAGTCCCAAGTAGATGAGGAAATGAAGAAGATCTTGGATGGTTTTCCTAAATCGGCACACCCAATGGGGGTCCTGTCGTCCTTGACAAGTGCTTTGATAGCATTCAATCCGTCATCGGTCAATATTTCCTCAGAAAAAGAAATGTACCATGCCATCGTTAGGATATTGGGGAAATTCCCTGTATTGGTCGCTTGGACCATGCGTAAGAAAAGAGGTCTGCCCCTTGATTATGGCGATGATAGTTTGGGCTATGTTGAGAACCTTCACAAGATGATGTTCAAAAGACCGAACAAAGAGTACGAACGCAATAAAATTGTTATAGATGCCCTTGATAAATTATTGATCTTACATGCGGACCATGAGCAGAACTGTTCTACATCTACTGTACGCATCACAGGTTCGTCACACGCAGGGTTGTTCGTATCGTTATCTGCCGGTATTTCCGCATTATGGGGTCCGTTGCACGGGGGGGCCAACCAAGCGGTATTGGAAATGCTTGAGGCTATTGAGGCCGATGGAGGTGATTTCCATAAATTCATGGACAAGGCGAAAGATAAAAATGACGAATTTAGATTGATGGGATTTGGCCATCGTGTATATAAGAATTTTGACCCAAGGGCTAGGATCATTAAAAAAGCGGCAGATGAGGTACTTGAGGATCTAGGGGTCGAAGATCCGATTTTGGATATTGCCAAAAGCTTGGAGAAAGTAGCCTTGGAGGATCCATATTTTGTGGAAAGGAACCTGTATCCCAATGTTGATTTCTATTCTGGAATTATTTACCGCGCCTTGGATATTCCTGTTGAGATGTTCACGGTAATGTTCGCCATGGGTCGACTTCCGGGGTGGATTGCCCAATGGAGGGAAATGAGGCTTAAACATGAGCCCATTGGTAGGCCAAGACAGGTTTATGTTGGTGAGACATACAGGCCTTTTGTACCTCTTGAAGAGAGGTAGCCATACCTTTTGAATATAATCGAGACATCCTTTTCCCTTTGGATAAGGGTGTTTTTTTATGGCCCACAAAACCGATTTCATATATTTGCCCAAAATAAGATCAATGTTAGACCTTCATATAAAAAACGAAACGTCAAGACTAAAAACAGTTGTCTTGGGTACCGCTCATGAATGTGGGCCAATACCATTGCCGAAAGAGGCATACGACCCCAAATCCTTAGAGCATATCCTGGCCGGGACTTACCCCAAGGAAGAGGATATGATATTGGAGATGGAATCATTTGCAAAGGTTTTCGAGAAGTATGGGGTACAAGTATTTCGACCAGAGGTCCTACATGATTGTAATCAGATATTCTCAAGGGACATTGCCTTTGTTATTGACGATAAATTGATCAAGGCCAATATCCTCCCAGATCGTGAAGAGGAGTTCGAGGCCATTCTCCATGTTGTCGATAAAATCAACCCCGATAATATTTTACACCCTCCAGAGAAGGTGCATATCGAAGGAGGTGATGTTATGCCTTGGAACGACTATATTTTCGTTGGTACTTACACGGGGAAGGATTATCCGGATTATATTACAGCCCGTACCAATAAGGAGGGAGTGGAATATATCCAAAGAATGTTCCCGGGCAAGAAGGTCAAATCCTTTGAGCTAAGAAAGTCGATTGTGAACCCCAAGGAGAATGCCCTGCATCTGGATTGTTGTTTCCAGCCTATTGGCAAAGACAAGGCTATCTTGCATAAGAATGGTTTTTTGGTCGAAGGGGAATACGAATGGTTGGTGGCTTATTTTGGCAAGGGGAATATCTTTGAGATCTCTGCCGATGAGATGTACAATATGTGTTGTAATGTATTTTCAATAGCGCCCGATGTCGTGGTTTCTGAACGCAATTTCGAACGATTGAATACATGGCTGGGGAATCAGGGGTTTACTGTCGAGGAAATTCCATATGCGGAAATCTCAAAACAAGGGGGGTTGCTCCGGTGTAGTACCTTGCCATTGGTTCGCGAGTAGGCTGTTTGTCAATAGTCTCATACAATTTTTGTTTTTAAGCGATCAATACCCGATCAAAAAGTTATTTTTGCCCAAACACCAACTTATATGATGCAGATTACCAATACCATATTAATGATTCGTCCCATCAATTTTAGGATGAATGAGCAAACGGCCGTGAACAACTATTTCATGGAGGAAATGGATTTGAGGAATCAGGTCATAAATACAAAGGCACAATCGGAATTCGATGCCTTTGTAAATGTTTTAAGGGATAAAGGGGTAAAGGTGGTCGTTGTTGATGATACTAAGGATTTCGACACCCCGGATTCTATCTTTCCCAATAACTGGATATCATTCCATGAGAGCGGTACCGTTGTTGTCTATCCCATGTTCGCCGAGAATAGGAGAAATGAACGTAGGGAGGATATTCTGGATATCCTTGAGGAAAAAGGGTTTCGGATAAAGGATGTTGTGGATTACACCTCTGCGGAGGAACAAGGTGTCTTTTTGGAAGGTACAGGTAGTATCTTGATGGACAGGGTGCACCAAAAGGTGTATTGTGCCTTGTCGGACAGGGCCCATGAGGATTTGATTATTGAGTTCTGTGAGGATTTTGACTGCTTTCCGGTAATATTTACGGCCAATCAAACAGTCGATGGCCAACGTTTGCCAATTTACCACACCAATGTAATGATGGCCATGGGGGAGGACTTCGCGATTATTTGTTTGGATACGATCGATGATAGGAAAGAGCGTAAAAATGTTGTTGATCATTTAAAAAAGGACGGTAAGGAGCTTATTGAGATCACGGAAAAGCAGATACATCAATTTGCAGGTAATATGCTTGAGGTTCGAGGAGCTGATGATAAACGTTTTCTAGTGATGAGTTCGGCGGCTTTCCGTAGTCTAAACCCTAAACAATTGGCACGGATAGAAAAGCGTTGCGAAATAATACACAGCCCTTTGGATACCATAGAGACCTGTGGCGGCGGTAGTGCCCGTTGTATGATGGCCGAGGTTTTCTTGCCAAAAAGTTTGTAAAGTACTATAGGGATACGATGGTATTTAAGAGCCTATCGATAATGCAATATTGGGCTACAATAAATAGGGTAGGTTGGATTGTGCTGGGTTTGCCCACCTAAAGAGGTAATGCCACAATCCCTGAACGGGGTAGAAGCCCTAAGGAAAATGAAAGTGAAGGATTAAGGTGGTCCAGCTGTTTAGATAGGATTGGGTGTCTTATGTTTTGGTGATATTCCGAATCATTCCACCAAAGATAAATAATGGAAGGGGAGGATACTATACCAATATAAACGGCCTTTTAGCCCCCGTGGTCTAAAGATGGCTGTTTGGTGTAGTGTGTTGTTCTCATCGATCTTAAATTCGAGCCAAGCCTCACCAGGGAAAATCCTATTGGGACGGGTTCGCCCCAATCTTAGGCCAACACCACCATTTAACTTGTCAGGAAATTCCCTGATATTCCAAGGCCAGTTGCCATAGTACCATCTGTTTTCACCTCCTGTTTTCCATATGTTATCCAAAACGACATCTATATCGATGACTTTCTTTTTTTGAACATCCTTGGGGGCATTGGCCCTTGACACTGTTAGGTTGAAACCTCCCCATAGGATATTCTCTACGTTTTTACGTGAGCTTAAATGCTTTGGGAGCTTCTTCCCATTGACGATTCCGCTCAAATAAATGACCTGCTTTACATTGGTGTCGGCCATATATTCATTAAAAGTAAAGGCTTATTGGGCTTCCTTTTCTCAAAATCCGAAGTTGATGAACTCATGGAATGAATAAGATAATAGGGATATCAATATCATTAGGGAGAAGATTGGGTAAGGATTCCCTTGGAAAATCTATTTCGACAACTTGTACCTGGGACTTGGTCTGCTTATCGATGGATAGCGGTTTTTGTCCCTAACCACACATATTGCCCCATGTCCTAACCCTGGTAGTTGGGGTAATAACCGCATTCCGATATAACCATTGGCACCAGTGGGTAGTATTTTCATAAGTCCTCTATTGAGGTGTGTCTGTTGTTGGTTTTGTAGTCCAATATCTTTTTGAAGAATTTTTGGACAGCCTTGGTGTCCGATCGTACTTTTATAAAATAATCGTCCCTATAAATCGAGTATATATCAGGATTACCCTTATGGATTGCCAATTTATAAAAGGGGATGACCAAGGCGTAGGATTCCAATAAGGACCGAAACCGTACAATAATTCCCTTGGGACGTAATTCGATGTTGCAACAATCGATGTTATTGTCCAGGATAAGTAGGTTCCTGATCTGCATACTGGCGGCCGTAATGAACAATTTTGGTGACCCAATACCCCCTATGGCCCAACGTTCTTTTAAGGTAAAGGGCTTGCCTACTTCTGCATCGACCTTTTCCCTGGCCTCGGCATGACTGTAGGAAACATTCAATAACATATTGTTTCTTTTCATTGGTAGGACTAAAGTTAAATGATTTAAGGAATGGCTATATCGTTAAAGCCTAAAAAATGTTTAGTTTTGCAGATTAAAATCAATGCATGATGAATATTCAAGAAGTCCTGTCAGCTAAGGTCAAAGAGGCTGTTTTGGCAATCTTTAATGTGGAGTTGCCTACTGTTGAATTTCAACCCACCCGAAAAGATTTTGAAGGGGATGTCACTGTTGTTGTGTTTCCAATGCTTCGTTTCGTAAAGGGGAATCCTGAACTCATAGGGAAGCAATTGGGGGATTTTCTACAGGAAAATGTTGAGGAGGTATCCGGTTATAATGTTGTCAAGGGGTTTTTGAACATAGTGATAAGTGATTCGTATTATCTTGGTTTTTTCAATTCGATAAGGGACACCAAGGATTATGGGCATGCACCAACAAGTGGGAATGGGGCGGTAATGGTCGAATATTCTTCACCCAACACCAACAAGCCCTTGCATCTTGGCCATATTAGGAACAACTTATTGGGGTATTCGGTTGCTGAGATCTTGAAAGCCTCGGGGAAAAAGGTATATAAGACCCAAATTATCAATGACAGGGGTATCCATATTTGTAAAAGTATGTTGGCCTGGCAGCGATTTGGCAATGGGGAAACACCTGAAAGTTCCGGATTGAAAGGGGATAAGTTGGTAGGTAATTACTATGTGGCGTTTGATAAGGCCTATAAGGCAGAGGTTGCCAATATGATCGCCAATGGCGTTGAAAAGGAAGTTGCGGAAAAAGAAGCCCCTATTTTAAAGGAGGCCCAGGAAATGCTTCGGAAGTGGGAGTCCGGGGATGAGGGGGTGGTTGCCCTATGGAAAAGGATGAACGGTTGGGTGTATAAAGGTTTTGAGGAAACCTATAAGAACCTTGGGGTTGATTTTGACCGATTATATTTTGAAAGTGATACTTATCTCCTAGGGAAGGATGTTGTTGCCGACGGATTGGAAAAAGGGGTTTTCTATAAAAAGGGGGATGGTAGCGTCTGGATCGATCTCACCGATGAAGGATTGGATGAGAAAATCGTATTGCGTTCCGATGGTACGGCAGTCTATATGACCCAGGATATCGGTACCGCCATCCAACGGGTCAAGGATTACCCTGATGTTGCGGGCATGGTCTATACCGTGGGTAACGAGCAGGATTACCACTTTAAGGTGCTGTTCTTGATCTTGAGGAAGTTGGGCTTTGCTTGGGCGGGACAATTGCACCATTTAAGTTATGGCATGGTTGATTTACCGAGTGGTAAAATGAAGAGTAGGGAAGGTACCGTTGTCGATGCCGATGATCTTATGGACAATATGTCCCAGACGGCAGCGACAATATCGGAAAAATTGGGCAAACTGGAAGATTATACGGGTACGGAAAAAGAAGAATTGTACCAAATAATCGGGTTGGGTGCCCTTAAATATTATATTTTAAAGGTAGATCCTAAAAAACGTATTTTGTTCAACCCTGAAGAATCAGTTGATTTTCAAGGAAATACGGGTCCGTTTATCCAGTACACTTATGCGAGGATACAGTCTATCTTGCGAAAGGCCAATGAAATAGATGATGTATGGTCCAGTACGGTCGGGACCTCCATACCATTGCATTCAAAGGAAAAGGAACTTCTGAAACAGATACAGTTGTTTCCCGAAACCATTCAATTGGCGGCAGAAAATTATAGTCCGGCCTTGATCGCCAATTACACCTATGACCTTGTAAAGGAATTCAATTCATTCTACCAACAGGTCTCGATTTTGGGGGAATCCGATAGACAAAGAAAAATACTTCGTGTACAGTTATCCAAAAAAGTAGGTGAGGTCATTCAATCCGCATTTTTGTTATTGGGTATACAGGTTCCCGAACGTATGTAAATAGAAAGGGACATAGTAGTTTTATCGAATGCTCCGTTAATATGGATTGATTATTGGCTCATGGGGTCTTAAAACGTAATCCTGAAACTAATGTTGGGAGTGAGTCTTAAGGAAACATTTTCCACAGTTTCGATTTCATCATTGTCATTGATTCGATAGTACTGATTGAGGATGTTTCTTCTATTGGTCAAATTCAATACTGAGGCTCCAGCTGTTGCTTTTACCCTTGGGGATAGATCAAAATCATAAATGGCCGAGGCATCGACCCTTATGTAGTCGGCCAACCGACTACTGTTTGGTTTTTCGTAGTTAATGCTACTAGGGAAAAAAGTAGTGTCGACCGGATTGGCCGCATCTGGTTTTGTATAGGGCTTTCCTGTTCTGTAATTTAGCCCGAACCCGAATTTGAAGTGGTTATAGGTGTAATTGCCAGCAAACACGACCGTATGCCTAATATCCGAATTGTTCGGGAAGGTTTTTGGGACTATATCCTTGAAAGTGTAGTCATTCACATTAAGACCATAACTCAACCAAGCACTATAATCGTTCGTTTTTTTATTGATAAGGAATTCCAAACCTTTTACGGTGTAACTTCCGATTTCCCCATTGAATTCCCCCTCACTTTGAAACCCTTGGGTACGGGTACTAATACCGTCTACTTGCTTATAGAATCCTTCAGCCCCTACATATAAGCTGTGATGGTCATAATTTAGACCTAAAGAGCCTTGTTTGCTTTTGGTAAAGGGTAAAGGCAACAAAGGGTTTTGGGGGTCGGAAATATACCAGCGTCGTTTTTCTATTCCTAGGAAATTCTGTTCAAGATCAACTACTTGGTGGACGGTCTGGTTTTTATATTCGCCTTGCAGTTCGATTTTCAGGTAGTCAAAAAAATTATAGTTGACATTGAGCCTTGGTTCAATGCGGAACTCACTGAAGGTGTTTATATTTTCAATATAGCTGAAACGGGTACCTCCTCGCATATAGAGTTTCCCATTGGGGGACCTGTACTCTAGTTCCGAGAAAAGGGCATGCGTTCTCATAACACCTTTGATTTTGTTGTTGTAAGGCGGTTGTGTAACATCGGAAAAATTTAATATACCTGTTTCCGTTATTTGGTAACCATTGAGCCAATGTAAGGGTTCACTTGGTCTATAGATGGTTTTCAGTTTCAAGGCCGTCTCAATGACTTCGTTTTTTTGTGACAGTAATTGGGAAGGGTTTACCGTTATATTCTCCGAATCTAAATCGTAACGTGTGTAATATGCATTTATTTTTGTAGAGAAAACGTCGTTCCACCCGCTTTCCAAACTCCCTCCAAAAGAAAGATTGGTTTGGTTTAGTCGACTTTGGGTTCCATCTGAGGTAGTTGCGTTCTGTTCGCTATAGTACAGATGATTGTTGATGTTTATAAAGCTTACCCTTATTTTATGATATGGGTTCAGGTCATACGAAACCTTGGCGGTAAAATCATAGAAGTAGAAATCCTCGTTTCTCTTGATTTCGTTAGGCGGACTTGATTCATTTTTGATTTCACTGTCTTGGAATGCCCTATCAAAAAACTTTGTGTAGGTGGGTGTGTCAAAAAAGTCGGTCAATGATCGTCTCGTCGAGAACTGGAACGCGGCATTTTTGGCTATGGGAATTTCAGCGTATACATCACCATTGATCATATTGAAACCAGCCCCACCATAAAAACCGCTGGTAATATCATTTTTGGTTTCTATATCCAAGATTCCACTTACACCATCCCCGTATTGGGTACTTGTACCATTTTTTATTAAGGTGACCTTTTCGGTTAGGTATGGGTTGAATGCAGAGATAAGTCCAAAAAAGTGACCGGACTGGTATATTTTGATACCATCCCAAAGAATAAGGTTTTGGTCATTGGTGCCTCCACGTATACTGATGTTGGATACCGTTTCGTCTATGCTTTCGATTCCCGGTAATGCTTGTATGGTTTGTAAAACGTCCGGTTCTATCAATCCCGGTAGAATGCCAAAATCACCAGGGGTCAATCGAATACTTGCATCGATTTCCTTACTAAGGCCCGTGGTTAGGAATTGGGATACGATTACCTCATCAAGCTGTTCGTAATTAAGGTCTAGCAAAAGGGTCTTGCAGGGGTCGTGCCCCACCAATTCCTCCGCAGTAATAAACTTGGGTTTATAACCAATATGTCTTATCTGTAAAATGGAATTTCTAGGAATGCCATCCAGGAAAAACCGACCTTGGCTATCGGTAATCAGGGCAATGTCAGTTCCCAAAACCTCTATGGAGGTACCCGTTACGGTGTTCTCTTTGTAATTGTCCAAGACCGTTGCGCAAATATCCACTGTGGTCCTTTTGGACAGGGTGTAGTAGCGTTCGCTGAGCTGCTGTACGTTTAATTGCGTTTGGGCTTGGATATGGTCGAGTATATCTTGTAGGTCCTTGAATGGGCCCAGGGGTATATATAGGTTCTTTAAGTCCTCGTCAACATAAGAGAATTTAATATCGTATTTGTTTTCGAGGTCCTGTAATACTGTGGTAAGGTGTATGGACTTGGCGTTATTTTCCTGTGCTGTTATCTTTAGGACGGAAAAAAACAGCAATAAGCAAAAAACAATGGTTAAAAGTGGTTTATGGTACACTTTCGGCATAGAATAACACTTTTTTACCCTCTAATTTAAATTTTAGATGGGAAGGCACACTTATACTTTGTAATGCCAAATCTGTGTTTGTGTTGCTGAAAGTACCGGTAAACAGCTTGCCAAGGTCAATATTTTGGGTTTCGACCTTTATATTGTGCTGTCTTTGAAATTCATCCAAGACATACTTTAAGGGTATGCTTTTAAAAGTACTTTCCTTGTCCATCCAAGATGGAATCGATGATTTAGGTTTTTCTGCGGCGGCTATATTACCATCAATGACCATAAAAGAAGTTCCGGCCGGTAATTTGGTTTCTTTGCCGTTATAAGTGACGTTCACCAGACCTTCGTAGCAGGTTACTTCAAAAAAGCCTTTGCGGTTTTCAACATTGAACCGTGTGCCTAAAACGTCCACTGTTCCGTGGTCGGTAGCAACCGTGAACCGTTTGCCTTTGGCCACTTTGAAGAATGCTTCCCCCTTTAAGGATACATTTCTCCTTTTATCCCACTTTTTGGCATTAAATGAAATTTTGGAATCTGCATTCAATATGATTTTTGAGGAATCAGGTAATGTCACTTCTTCATTTTGGGCATATTGGGTGGTGAAATTCTCATCGAGGGTGTTTAGGTAAAAATAAGAGCTGACCATGATGATGATTGCTGCAGCGGCGACTCGCAAGAACCTTTTGAACGGTTTTAATCGCACCACTTTCGGTTCATGTAGTGTTCTCCTGTTCTTAACGGCTTCGAGCGCATTGTCAATATCGAAATCGGGAGCTTCCATCATGCTCGAAGTCGCTATGATTCTCTTGTAAGAGGCATATTCGTCCGATTTTTCAAATGCTGTGAGCTCTTCTTCGGATAGTTCGTTATTAAGCCATTTTGCCAAGTAGTTCTCTTGCATGGTTTATTGCTTTGCTTTTATCATAACAATCAAGGCTGTAAAAACCCTACTTTATGTGGGGTCGAAAACCGTATATTATTGATGGACACTCCCATCACCTATTTTTTAGGGGAATATTTCAATCCTGGCTTTCGCACCGGCAACACCGGGCCGATTTAAATCCCATCGATTTGCTCCCTCAATGATTTTAATGCAAGATGCATCCGTTTTTCAATGGCCTTTACGCTTACCCCTTCCATTTCGGCGATTTCCGCATATTTTTTTCCATCGATCCTGTTCAATAGAAAGGCGGTGCGTTGTTTTTCCGGTAAACCATCCAACGCTGCATTCAGTTTTTCCCTAAATTCATTTTCCTCCATGCTGTATTCAGGGGTCTCGTAATCTACCGTACTTACCCGATCCGCATACCTTAACCGTATTCTTTCCGCCTTTAGGATATTAAGGTAAAGGTTGTTCGCAATCCTGTACACATAGGCTTTGGCCTTGGAGGGTGCAACCTTGGAACAGTTCTCCCATAGTCGTGTGAAAGCCTCCTGTACAACGTCGTAGGCTTTTTCCTCATTGCCGAATTTGTAATATATATAATTGAAAACCGTTTTGGAATTAGCCCTGAAAAGGTCGCTGTAGACATCTTCCTTACATACATTGTCCTTGTTTTCTTTTTTCAAAACATCGGTTTGTACCAAAGGTATTTTAAAAAAATGAAAAAACAGGGGTAGGGTATTCTTTAAATGGATTGTTTTAATCAGGTACAAACAAAAAATACCAAATCGTTATGAAAAAGTTTTTTGATTATGCATTATGTACAGGCTTATTGCTGATGGTATTGGGCCTTACTTCGTGTCAAGAGGAGTTTGAGCCACTACCGAAGGAAAACTCCCAGGCAGATTCGATTACGGCAAGTTCATCAACCGCAAAATTAATCGAGGACACCTGTTCCAATGATGGGTCTTTTGATAATATCGTGGACGAGTCCAGTTGTTTCAACATCAAGTTTCCTTATACGGTAAGAACAAATGGTGTTGAGCTGGTCATTGGCAAGAAAGAGGATTTAAAGGCTATTGAGGAAATTTTTGATGCCTTGGACGGTGATGAGGATATTCTTGATATTATATTCCCGGTTACCATTACCATGGCGGACTATACTGAAATTACCATAAATGGTATCGATGATCTACGGGAAATGGCAAAGCAGTGTAAGGAAGGTGGTGAGGATGATGATATTGAATGTATTGATTTCGTCTATCCGATCACACTATATACGTTTGACTTAAACAATGAGGTAACAGGGAATGTCCCTGTAAAAAACGATAAGGATCTTCGTCGTTTTTTTGCTGGGTTGGATAAGGATAATTTGATAGGAATCGATTTCCCCATTACATTAAAACTTTATGATGGTACCGAGATTATGGTAAGCTCCAATGCAGAACTGGCCAATGCCATTGAAAATGCCAAGGGACTATGTGATGAGGATGATGACAATGATTATAATGACGATGATTTTACCAAGGAGAGTTTGGAAAACTATTTGACCGAGTGTCCTCTGTTGGTCAAAGAGGTAAAGAGGAACAACCAATTGCAGACTGGACAATACCTTGGCTATGTAATGTACTTTAAAGAGGATGGTTCGGTAATTATGAAAGATCAGGGAGGAAATGACATGACAGGTGTTTGGGGTGTCATGGAAACCGAATCCGGTTTGCTCCTTAATCTGGAGTTTGGGACATTGGATGATTTTAATTTGGAATGGTCTGTATACGATAAAGGCGAAGGCACGATTAAACTATATGCGATAGATGGAAATAGGATAATCTTGAAAAACGGATGCGATATCGTAAACGATGATCCAAGTACATTGCGTGGGGAATTAAAAGAATGTAGTTGGATCGTTAAGGAGGTATTTAATGATGGATGGGAAATCAAGGGGTTATTGGGTTTTGGGTTTGATTTTAAAGCTGAAAACATTGTAATGCTCAGTAATGGTGATGTTGTCTCGGAAGGAACATGGGAGATTACGACCAATATGCAAGGTCGTTTGGTGATGGCCATTGCCATGGAAGATGAAGAGAGGGTAAGTTTTGAATGGCCGTTGTCCTATTTCGGGGATGATAGGTTAAAGTTTGAGATAGGGGAGACTGGCCATAGATTGATCCTCGAAAGGAACTGTGATAACGATAATACTGATGAGGATGTAATTTGGGTCAGGGATTTGTTCAGTGGTTCACAGTGGGGTTTGACCCTGTTCTCCCAAAATGAAGACCCACTTACCGAATACTATGGTGGTTATACATATGTGTTTAATATGGATGGTAGCATTGCCGTACTTGATCAGGACTCACAAGAAATAAGTGTAGGTAATTGGTATGTGTATCGAAACAGTGATAATAAATTGGAGATGATTATTCGTTTTGGTTCTGAAAGTAATTTCTATCCCCTTGGAAACGATTATCTGATCGTTGAGGTTGGGGAAAACAGATTGGAGCTAAGTCATGGTAATGATTATGGTGGTTATGATCGTTTGGTCTTCGATAAAAAATAATTTTCAAAACCCCGATGCCATTATGCATCGGGGTTTTTATTTGAAAGCATCCCTGAACGTCTTGCCCCATGGGACAGGACAATAGTTGTTGTGGAGCCCCGATCTACCACGGATAAAGGGAACTATAGGGTCGGGGGTCTGTGGGATTGACAATTACACCGATGCGGATATGGATAGGTCTGGATTGGGCAGCATGTACTTCCAATGGGGATGGTACCGATGACAACAATTAGGTTCCGGCTATTTGACCCTTGGAAAAGACCATATTTTTTTGTGCCATGATTCCGTGATCAAAAAGCACCCATCTAAAATGGGTGCTTTTTGGTTTTTTTGCGTGTAAGGGGTCGGGCGGTCACCGTTTTATGAAATACTGAACAATCGGCTATTGTTATCAACACTCCCTTGTCTATGGGCGCTATATTTCTTTACTTTGCAGTCCTCCGCTAATAAGGAAAGTATATGTTTGATAATTTAAGCGAAAAGTTGGATAAGGCCCTACATGTTCTCAAGGGGCATGGGCAGATTACCGAGATAAATGTGGCAGAGACCACCAAGGAAGTCCGTCGGGCTTTATTGGATGCTGATGTCAATTTTAAGATAGCCAAGGAGTTTACCAATAGGGTAAAGGAAAAAGCTCTTGGTCAGAATGTGTTGACCACCTTACAGCCGGGCCAGCTAATGGTCAAGATCGTTAAGGATGAGCTTACCCGGCTTATGGGAGGTGAGACGGAAGGTGTGAACCTTTCGGGAATGCCGTCGGTTATTTTAATGTCCGGTCTTCAGGGTTCGGGTAAAACCACTTTTTCCGGTAAGTTGGCCAATTACCTTAACACCAAAAAAAGTAAAAAACCATTGTTGGTTGCCTGTGATGTATATCGACCTGCGGCAATCGACCAGTTGCATGTGGTGGGGGAACAAATAGGTATTGAGGTGTATTCGGATCGCGGAAACAACGATCCAGTAGCTATTGCACAGGCAGGTGTGGCCCATGCAAAAGCCAACGGACATAATGTGGTCATTATAGATACGGCCGGTCGTTTGGCCATTGATGAGAAGATGATGACCGAGATATCGGATATCCGTAGTGCCATAAACCCACAGGAAACACTGTTCGTGGTTGATGCCATGACAGGTCAGGATGCCGTGAATACGGCGAAGGCATTTAATGATGTCCTGAATTTTGACGGGGTGATCCTCACCAAATTGGATGGTGATACCCGGGGTGGTGCCGCAATCTCGATCAAATCAGTCGTGGATAAACCCATTAAGTTTATCGGTACGGGCGAGAAGATGGGGGCAATCGATGTTTTCCATCCTTCACGAATGGCCGATCGTATTTTGGGAATGGGGGATGTAGTCTCATTGGTCGAAAGGGCCCAGGAACAGTTTGATGAGGAGGAGGCCCGGAAAATCCAAAAGAAAATAGCCAAGAACAAATTCGGTTTTGATGATTTTCTCAACCAGATCCAACAAATCAAGAAAATGGGGAATATCAAAGACCTTATGGGTATGATTCCCGGAGCTGGCAAAGCCCTGAAAGGATTGGATATCGATGATGATGCCTTTAAGCATATTGAGGCGATTATCCATTCGATGACCCCTGATGAACGTTCTACACCTTCAAAATTGAATGCCAGTAGAAAAAAGCGAATTGCCAAGGGTAGTGGGAGGACTATCCAAGAGGTCAACCAACTTTTGAAGCAATTCGACCAAATGAGTAAAATGATGAAGATGATGCAAGGGGGTGGCGGTAAGAAAATGATGCAGATGATGGGCGGAATGAAAGGGAACAGGCCCTAATATTTTAACAACCAATTGAATATGCGCAAATGACAATTCTAGACGGAAAGAAAATCTCAAATCAAATCAAGGATGAAATTGCGGTCGAGGTCGCCAAAATGAGGGAAAATGGGGAAAAAGTCCCTCATTTGGCTGCTATAATCGTTGGTAATGATGGGGCAAGCCTAACCTATGTGGGTAGTAAGGTACGCTCGTGTAAACGAGTGGGGTTCGAGTCTACTTTGGTGAAAATGCCAAGTATGACCTCGGAAATCGAGTTGTTGAAAAAGATAGATGAGCTGAATAAGGATAAGGACATAGATGGTTTTATAGTACAATTGCCATTACCAGACCAGATTGACACCCAAAAGGTGATTATGGCCATTGATCCCGATAAGGATGTTGATGGTTTCCATCCCACCAATTTTGGTAAAATGGCATTGGACATGAGTACCTTTATTCCTGCTACGCCATATGGTATTTTGGAATTGATCGAACGTTATGGTGTTGAGACCCAGGGAAAGCATACCGTTGTAATCGGTAGGAGCCATATTGTTGGGCGGCCCATGAGTATTCTAATGGGGCGTAAAGGGTTTCCCGGGAACTCCACTGTGACCCTTACCCATAGTAGGACCAAGAATATTACCCAGATTACTTCCCAAGCCGATATTATTATCTCGGCCTTGGGCGTACCCAAATTCCTTAAGGCCGAAATGGTAAAGGATGATGTGGTTATAATCGATGTGGGTATTACACGTGTGCCCGATGATACCAAGGAAAAGGGATATTACATTACAGGGGATGTCGATTTTGGGAATGTAAGTAAAAAAGCCTCATACATTACACCTGTGCCTGGTGGGGTGGGGCCAATGACCATAGCCATGTTGATGAAAAACACCTTATTGGCGCGCGAAAGGCACAGAGGCAGAAAGTAGCCCTGTTTTAATTGTTTTTTTGCTATATTTATAATAATGGTTTTGTAGAGGAGTACCACAAGCATCATGAACCCGTTTAAACAAACGGGTTACATATCTAATCCCAATAATCAATAGATGAAAAATCCAATCATTCTGAAAACAGCATTTTCGGTAATTTTTTTTATGGGTGTTTCCTGTGAGAACAAGGTCAAGGACAAGCAACCTGAAAAAGAGTCCACCTCCGGTGTCCTGACCGAATATATGGATACCTCTGTAAACCCCGGTGATAACTTTGCAGCTTATGTAAATGGCACTTGGGTAAGGAATACCGATATTCCCGCAGATAAGGCATCTTATGGTATCGGCTATATCCTTCGCGAAAAGTCAGAGGATAATGTCAAGGAAATTATCGAGGAATCCGCATCAGGTGATTTTGGGCAGGGTTCGGATGAGCAGAAAGTTGGTGGGCTGTACCAGTCGTATATGGATATTGGGACCCGGAATACATTAGGGGTTGCCCCCCTTGCCAATGAGTTTTCCAAAATAGAGGGAATCAAGGATTATGATGAACTGGCCACCTATTTTGCATATGCCAATAAATATGGTATAAATGTACCTATAAGCCTTTTCGTATACCAAGACTTTAAAGATCCAGCGATATATACAGTCTATACCTGGCAATCCGGATTGGGTCTGCCTGATCGGGAATATTATTTAAAGGATGATGAACGGTCCAATGAAATAAAGGCCAAGTATGTTGGGCATATCGAAAAAATGTTCGGATTGGCCAATTTGCCAGACGGGACATCGGCAGCAAGGGCAGTTATGGCATTGGAATCAAAAATTGCCAGTAAACACTTGGAAAAGGAAAAGACCAGAGATCTGGTAAGTCTATATAATATGTTCCCGGTCGATACCCTCGTCAATATTATGCCTAAATTCAATTGGTCGAATTACCTAAAGGAAGCTGGTCTTCAGGACCAGGAAAAATTAGGGGTTTTGATGTTGGATTACATGAAGGCATTGGACAGGATTATCCAAAATACAGACTTGGATACTTGGAAAACCTATTTGAGATGGAAAGTGTTGGATGCCAATGCTTCGCGATTGACCGAGGACCTGGATAAACAAAACTGGGAATTTTATAGTAAGGAGCTTCGTGGCACAAAAGAACAGCGTCCGCTTTGGAGAAGGGGTGTCTCTATAGTTAACGGGGCCTTGGGTGAAGTGGTCGGTAAGGTCTATGTGAAAAAACATTTTCCGCCAGAGGCCAAGGAACACATGGAAGTGTTGGTGGCGAATCTTTTAAAAGCATATGAATTGAGTATCAAGGACCTGGATTGGATGAGTGGGGATACGAAAAAGGAGGCTTTGGACAAGTTGGGTAAATTTACCTATAAAATCGGATATCCCGACAAATGGAAATCCTACGATTTGGAAATAAGGGCAGATGACCTTTATGGCAATTTAAGACGATCAGCTTTATTGGAGTACGAAAGGGAATTGGCAAAATTGGGTCAACCGATTGATAGATCCGAATGGGGTATGACTCCACAAACCGTAAACGCCTATTACAACCCTACAATGAATGAGATTGTTTTTCCGGCAGCTATCCTACAGCCACCATTTTTTGATATGAATGCAGAGGATGCCGTTAATTACGGTTCTATCGGAGCTGTTATCGGGCATGAGATCGGTCATGGTTTTGATGATACGGGTAGTACTTTTGATGGGGATGGCGCCATGCGAAATTGGTGGACCGAAAGCGATATGGAGGAATTCAGGAAGCGTACGGGTGCATTGGTGGAGCAGTATAATGGTTTTGAGGTTTTACCGGATTTAAAGGTCAATGGGGAATTTACCCTAGGGGAGAACATTGGTGATCTAGGAGGTTTGAGTATAGCTTTGAAAGCCTATAGAATGGCATTAAATGGTAAGGAATCCCCCGTAATGGACGGTTTTACAGGAGACCAACGCGTTTTTATCGGGTATGCCCAATCGTGGAGGAGTAAATCCAGGGATGAGGCTTTGAGGGTACAGGTGAACACGGATCCCCATTCACCAGCTAAGTTCAGGGTCAATGGCGTAGTAAGGAATGTGCCTGAATTTTATACGGCCTTCAATGTACAAGAAAGTGATTCCCTATATCTTGCTCCTGAAGAACGGGTTAAGATTTGGTAGGGAACATTTAACTTATTTTTTGAGCCCTAGCCGATTATGGCTGGGGGGTTTTTTTTATATACCAGTGGTTCCATGCAGAAAATATTGAATGGTATTTCCCTGTTTTAGGGCAATAATAGTTTTTAACGGACAAATGATTACAAAGAAATCATTATATTTACATGAAGTGTATTAAGACATTCTCCTTTTTAGGCCTCGAAAATTTTGAAATTCATAAAAGGTGGATTTGCTAAGTCCGATATTAATAATTTGAACCTATTTGTAGATTGATGTATAAAAAACTCTCATCGGATAGAGATGAATACGAAGGGTGCTTCAACGAACTCTTCACTCCCCTCTGTTTGTTTGCCTATTCATATGTGGGGGATAAACAGTTTTCCAAGGATATAGTACAGGATGTGTTTATGGTAATTTGGAAAAAGAAGATATTTATGAAACCAGAGGTTGTCTTAAAATCTTACTTATATACATCGGTAAAGAACAAATCGCTTGATTATCTGAAATCCAAATATCATAAGACCAATTGTAAATTGGCAAAGGGGAATTTGGAAGCTCTAGGGGCTAACGATTTCTTTCTAAGGGAAATGGTTATTTCAGAAGTTAGTGAGATTGTCCGAAATGCGGTAAAAACACTTCCACCCAAATGCAAAAAAATCATTAAACTCAGTTTAGGGGAATTGTCCAATAAGGACATAGCGGAAGAACTCTCAATTTCATTGAATACGGTCAAGACCCAAAAGAGATTGGCGTATAAAAAGTTGCGACCCTTACTAAAGGAACATTTTATATTCATTTTGCCTTTCATTTAATCGATTTCAGGAATGTTCGGCATCAGTTACCCCTCTTCTTATGGCTTCCGGGGTACATACCCCATTATCAGGGGGGTGTCCATGAAAATCCCACTACGAATTTAATTATTCCTCTATTTCTTTAACCCCTATAACCCTTTTTGTCGTTTTGGGTAGTAGAAGTAGTAATAGATTGAATTTGTTTATGGCCGATTTTAAAAGAATAATGCGATTGTCTAAAAGGATTGCTGATGCGATTCTGAAAGAAAAGAAAATAGAGGATGATGATTGGGGTGGTCATTTTGATCAAAAAAACCGCGATTATATTTATAATCGCCTGACTGATTCAGAGGCATTGGGGCAAAGAGAAGATCTCAGGAATGAATTTGAAAACTCAAAGGAAAGGGTCTGGGCAGAACTTGATGAACGTTCCAGGCCAACCCATAGCTTTCACTTGCCAATATTCATAACTAAAATTGCCGCGATTTTTATCTGCCTATTGGGGCTTGGCTTTTTGTATACCTCTCATTTGAAAGACCAAACTAAGGAACTTCCCGAGGATGGTAATGTAATAACCCTGATTATGGATGATGGTACCGTAAAGGCCATAAATACAGAAAAAGAGGAGGAATTATTGAATGCTAAAGGGCAAATAGTAGGGGAGCAAGAGAAAGGAACCTTAAACTATATGGGAGCAGCTTTGTCCGAGGAATTGGTTTACAATGAAATAAAGGTGCCCTATGGGAAAACAATCAAACTCCTACTATCGGATGGAACCCATGTGCAATTGAATGCTGGCACTTCGATGAGATATCCGATTAAGTTTGTCAAGGGAAATGAAAGACAGGTTTTTTTGGAGGGTGAAGCCTTTTTCGTTGTGGCCAAGGACTCATTGCATGCCTTTAGGATTCAGATGGGGGATTTGGAGGTAAAGGTATTGGGAACCCGACTCAACGTGGCATCATATGCAGGGGAACCTGAAATAAAGACAGTGTTGGTAGAGGGTTCGGTAGCCTTGTATGATGCCGAAAGCCCAAAGGAGACATTGTTGACGCCAGGCCATTTGGCCACTTGGGACAAAGAGGATAAAAAGATATTGATTACTGAGGCCGATGTTGAAAGATGTACGGTATGGACTAAAGGAGGATTGATTTTTCGTGGTATGGCTTTCGGTGATATGATCAAAAAGCTAGAGCGTGCCTATAATGTATCAATAACATGTACGAACCAAGAATTGAATAATGAAATTTTCAGTGCCAACTTTCATGTTGGGGTTGAAAGCATTGAACAGGTATTGGATTATATCAAACTACAATATCCTTTTGACTATACAATTGAAAATCAACGTATAAATATAAACTAACGAATAAATACGATGCTAATGAAATAAAAACCTTTTTAGATTTCCATCATTTTAGAAAAAAATCGGGAAATGTGTGACCATTCCCCGAATAAAGCTAAAACGACTCAACGGACTAATGTTAAATCTTAATTAACGCTTTAAAATTATGAAAAAAAAGTATTCTTCCAGGATATCATCGTTATATCCTATTAAAATCAGTTTAAAAGTAATACTCACTACATTGTTTTTACTAGGTTCACTTTTTGGGATTCGAGCCAATAATTATGCCCAGGTTACCAAGATTTCTCTGAACTTATCGAATGTAAAGGTTAATGAGGTACTGGATGTGATAGAATCAAAGACCGAGTTTAGGTTTTTATACAAAGACAGGGATTTGGATTTAGACAGGAAGGTAACCATTAATGTCAATCAAGAGCGCATTGTTTATGTTCTCGACAAGTTGTTCGAGAATACTGCTGTCATTTATAAAATCTATAATAATCGTCAAATACTTTTGAAAACGGTTTCTGAATCCGAAAGGCCAAAAAGCTCCTTGGATGCCGAAATAGTTGCACCACAGCAACAAACGTTAACGGGTTCTGTTATCGATGAGGAGGGTCTGCCGATTCCAGGAGCAAGTATTGTGATTAAGGGAACAAATGTTGGGGTAGCCACTGATTTTGATGGTCATTACAGTATTAATGCCGAACCAGGGGATACATTAGTGGTTTCCTTCATTGGTTTTGCCACTCAGGAAATCGTATTAGGCAATCAGGACACCTTGAATATAACAATGAAGACAGAAACTTCATCTTTGGACGAAGTGGTAGTCGTAGGTTATGGTACCCAAAGAAAATCTGATTTGACCGGGTCTGTGGGGGTCATAGGAAGTGAGAAACTTTTAAAAGCTCCGGTAGCCAATTCACTACAAGGACTACAAGGTAAAGTAGCTGGGGTAAATGTGTTTTTGAATTCAGGTTCTCCAACAGGGTCACCAAGGATTGTTATTAGGGGGGTAGGCACCATTAATTCATCTTCAGATCCTTTATATGTGGTCGATGGTGTTGTAATGGATGAAATACAATTCTTGAATCCAAATGATATTGAGCGTATGGAAGTGTTGAAAGACGCATCTTCTGCTGCAATATACGGGGCTCGTGGAGCAAATGGTGTTGTACTTATCACTACGAAGAGAGGTGTAGAGTCGGGCCGTACCATTATCGGTTACGATGGTTTTGTTAGTGTAGGCAAGATGCGTAATAAGATGGATCTTTTAAATGCGGAGGAATGGTTGGATGTTGTGAGAATCGGAATGGAAAACACTCCTAAGTATAGGCCTGGGACTACACCGGTTTTTACCACCAATGATCCAGATTTGTTCGATGCCCAGGGTAATCCCCTTTATGATACCGATTGGCAGGAAGAGGCCACAAGAACTGCAATTTCCAATAACCATCAATTATCCATTCGAAGTGGTTCGGAAAAATCCTCTGTGGGTGCTTTCTTGAATTATTCAAATGTACAGGGAATCATGTTGAACAATGATTTGGAAAGGATTAGCGGAAAAATCACCTATGATGTAACTCCAAAAGATTGGTTGTCATTGGGAATAAACCTTTTAGTGAATGATGTACAGGATACCGAATTTGAAGAAGGCGGTGGAGGTCAGGTGCCAAGACGTACTATGATTGAGATGCCACCCATCTTTCCGGTCAAATTTCCTGATGGGACCTATAGTAATAGTTTTATGATAGACGATGCCTATAACCTTGAGGCGATGGCAAACCCAGTCCATGTATTGGAAACCCAAGAAAGATTTTGGCATCGAAACCAGTTATTCGGTAATGTTTATGCCGAATTTACCATATTACCTGATTTAAAATTCAGGACACAATTTGGTTTTGATAAACACATTAGGGAGAAAAAGGAATACTCTCCAAGGGATTTGATAAATATATCCGCACCCAATGGTTATGCCAGAATATACAATCAGAAATCAACGTATTGGCAACAAGAGAATTATTTGACCTATACGAAGGAAATGGATGACCATAGGATCAATGCCATGTTGGGGTTAAGTTGGCAAGAACAAGTGAGTGAATATTCCAATATTTTTTCCCGTGGTTTTAGCGATGATTTCTTCAAATACAATAATATAGGTGCAGGTAGTGATCCTGACTCCCCATCCTCGGGATATAGCAAATGGTCTTTGAATTCCTACTTTCTAAGGGCAGGTTATACCTTTAAAAATAAATATATGGTAACCCTCACAGGCAGGTTGGATGGTTCATCAAGATTTGGTGAAAACAATAAGTATGGATTTTTCCCATCTGTGGGTGGTGGTTGGATTCTTTCAGAAGAATCATTCCTTTCCGATGTTGAAGACCTTGATAATTTAAAACTAAGGGCCAGTTATGGTGTCACGGGGAATACTGAAATACCTGCATATAGTTCGCTGGCAACAGTTTCTTCAGGTACCATATTGTTGAATGGTACTCGGGTGAGTTCAAGTCAGGTAAACCGATTGGCCAATCCTAATCTCGAATGGGAAAAAACAAGCCAGTTCGATATAGGTTTGGATTTAGCTGCTTTTAATCAAGGACTTCGGTTCGAGTTTGACTATTACTATAAGAAAACAACAGATCTTTTATTGGACAGACCTGTTCCTTATAGTACAGGATTTACCGCAGTAAGGGATAATATTGGGGCAGTGTCCAATAAAGGTATAGAGGCCATGGTTACTGCCAATATCTTTAGAAAACCTGATTTTAACTGGGAAATCTCATTCAATATAAACTTCAATAAGAACAAGATTGAAAGTTTGGGTGAAAATGATGAGGATATAGAACCAGGGCCGTTTTGGGTTTCAGGAAGCCAAACTATTTTAAGGGTTGGTGAATCGTTGAGTTCGTATTGGGGTTATGAACGTCTAGGGACTTGGGGTACTGATGAAGCGGCAGAGGCTGCTTTGGTCGGTGCTGTGCCAGGTGAGGCAAAACGCTCTGCCGAAAAGAAAATTTTAGGCAATGGACTTCCAGATTTTACGGGGAGTTGGATCAATACCTTCCGTTACAAGAATTTTGATTTTACAGCAGACATACAGTTTGTTGGTGGTGTCGATATTCTTCAACAATTCTATCACTCAACAGAAGACCGTTCAGGAATTGCCAATGGCCTTGCCACGATATTGTATGATGGATGGACAGAGCAAAACCAGAATACCATGGTGCAGGAAATCAGAAATCAGTCATATGCAGGTCAAAATAGTCAAATCGATAGTCATTGGGTAGTTGACGGTTCCTATATTCGAGGTAACCTCTTTACCTTGGGATATACATTCAACCAAAATGTTTTGGATGATTTAGGGCTCAATAAGCTCCGGGTTTACGCAAGTCTTGAAAACGCTTTTGTTATCGATTCTAAGGATTTTCAGGGTTATGATCCACAAGCCACTTCATGGGAAGGTAATCAATGGGGACAGAATATTTTCTTCTTCCAGTACCCTAAACCAACTACGTTCACCCTAGGATGCAGCTTTACATTTTAAACTAACTTAAAGACAATGATCATGAAAATAAAAATTAGCATTTTAGTTGTAATAACCGTCGCTTTTTTGGGCAGCTCTTGTTCGGACTTTTTAGATGAGGAGCCACGATCAGAGCTGAGTTCCAGTCAATTCTTCAAAGAGGCCGACCAAGCACGTAGTGCAGTAAATTCCCTGTATAGGACAGGTGCTCCAAGTATGACCAATGGAGGGGTTTATAGCGGGGTGCCTACGATGTTGGGCGCTTATATGTCCGGATTCTTTTCCAATGAGTATGCAGGGCAAGAGCTTCATGTCATTAATACACAACAATTGACCCTTAATGGGGATAATATTGGAGGGTATTTACAAGACCGATGGGGCGATTTATATCGAGGGATATCCCGAGCAAACAATGCTATCAAATATATTCCGGAGACACCGGGGTTGGCTGATACCGAAAGGAACCAGTTAATGGCAGAGGCAAAGTTTTTTAGGGCCTATGCATACTATTATTTGGTGCGTTTGTTTGGTCCCGTTCCATTAACTACAGAACCCTATGATTCTTTAGAGGATCTATATTTGGAAAGGAGTTCTGTCGCTGAGGTGTATGCGCAGATTGAAGCGGATTTAAGCGATGCCCTGTATAATGGGGAATTGGCCAACGTTGGTATGGTAGACAATGGAAAAAGGATTTCTTCAGGTACGGTAGCGACATTATTGGCAGAAGTTTACCTCACCATGAGTGGTAATCCGTTGAATGTAGACAGATATGGCGATGCTGCAAGTTTAGCCCAAAAGATTGTAAACGGTGATTATGGTAGTTTTAGTTTGGTACAGCATGATATGATTGATGGTAAAGTGGATTTGGAAAATTCTGCATACAATAAGATTCGTAGAAGTGACGCATCTGCCCAAGAGCATATTTATATCAAGGAATATGATCCTGCCATTTCTACTTCAGGCTTTCCTAGATATTCATATCCTACCGGACTTTCCCAAGACGTTTTGTACGATATCGTTAATGGGGCTTATCAACCTTCATCAACCTTTATAGGTCTATATGATCCTGTGAATGACCTAAGGGCACAGGAAAAACAATATTTCCATACAACACTTGAAGGTTCTGATAAAACATTTGAACATACTCCATATATGTGGCATGATGATGAGGCCATTTTTGAAACAGCCAATTCAGGTAAGGACCAAGCCATGTTAACTTTTGCCGACGTGCTTTTGATTGGGGCTGAGGCAATAGCACAATCCTCAGGTGTTACCGCGGAAGCCGTTAATTATTTGGCTCAAGTAAGGGCTAGGGCCTACTGGCAGAGCGATATTTCAACAATTGAGACGTCACTTTCGGGTCTTGGTGTAAATGAATTTGTGGAAGAAGTTTGGAAAGAAAGACATAGGGAACTTGTTTTCGAGTTTCAGAATTGGAATGATATTGTTCGTACAAGAAAAATTCCAGTAGCCAACACACCAGGTGAAATAACCTTTGTAGACGCAGTAGGTTTTGTTACCAGTCAAGACAAACAAATTGAACAAAAACATATGTTGTTGCCTTTGCCAGGTCCAGAACTTCAAAGGAATCCAAGTTTAGGAACCGATAATAACGGGTATTGAAATCTGTCATTATAATCGATTATGTCCTGGTCTGCGATTGGAATTGACGTTAGTTTAGTTGTGAAAAGTGCTTTGGGTATCGACCGAAGCGCTTTTTTTAATGGTTTTTGGGAAATGACCAAGTTGTGACTGTATGCTATCATTGGGTGTAAGTACGTCAATATCATCACCTTCATAATTGTCGCAGCTACCCATTACAACGATACTGGTTAATAAAAGTCCCCCGAGTAAGATTTTTTTCATAAATAGTGTTTTTAGTAGGTTCGATTACAGGGTTTGTGTTATTCCATAACGTAAGAATTGGTAAATTGTTACCCATACAACCATATGGGAGGTTTGATCTGCATAAAATCAATGTTTTTTGCTGAAGGTCGATCTTGAATATGAATAAACCGGGCCCCTCTGTCCTTTCTTCTGGTTTTTGTTTAATGGGGTGATGTCCCCAAAGAACGGTGATTGTATTGTCATTCCATTTGTCAGGGCTTTAAATGGCTATATGTGGGAGGATATGTCTTTACATAAAGGGTTTGGTCTGTAGTTATGTGATGACTTTTGGTTTTGTGGGTCTTAGTCCATATTTTGGTTTGCAATCTGACTGTATTTCCTTATCTTGTGTTCTCTTAATTTTTAAATGGTGACAATATGTTTGATATCAAGAAAGCCCTAATAGTACCCTTCTTTATTTTAGCGGGTATACTTTCAGGTAAAGCACAGTCGGGGAAAGTATACGACAACCTTACAATGAGGAGTGATATCTTAAAAAGTGAGCGTAGGTATGCCATCTATTTGCCTCCGGATTATGGGACGTCTGAGCGTAGTTATCCAGTGCTGTATTTATTACATGGCGCCACTGATGACCAAACAGGATGGGTTCAATTCGGGGAAATCTTAAGAATTGCCGATAAAGCCATTGAAGAAGGCAAGGCCACTCCCATGGTCATTGTTATGCCCGATGCCGAAACCGGTAAAAGAGGATATTTTAACCAAGGTGCGGATTGGCGCTATGAGGATTTCTTTTTTGAGGAACTCATGCCCTATGTTGAAGGAAAATATAGAATCAAGGGAGAGAAAAGATATCGTGCCGTGGCAGGACTTTCCATGGGGGGGGGTGGTTCTTTTATGTACGCCCTGCACCATCCTGAACTGTTTTCCTCCGCTTGTCCGTTGAGTGCTTATGTTGGCCCTTTGACTTTTGAGGAGCAAAAAGTGCGGTATACCGCCATTACGGAAAAATATACCGATAAGGAAGTGATGGAATATTATAACAGGCATAATGCCTTGAATCTGATAAAGAACTCCTCGGTAGAGGATATGAAGTCCGTTCGATGGTATATAGATTGTGGTGATGATGATTTCCTTTATGAGGGAAATAGTCTGGTGCATATCGCTATGCGAAAGAAAGAGATCCCCCATGAGTATCGGGTAAGGGAAGGCCATCATAGTTGGACGTATTGGCGGGAATCCTTACCTGTGGTATTGGAGTTTGTCTCACAGGCATTTCATAAATATTGATTGGGCTCGTTTAAACCTTTTCGGCTTAAGTGAAAAGGTTTAAACGAGCCCATTAAGTACTATGGGCAAAAAAAGGTTATTGGCACAAGTATTTGCGGCAATCCTGCTTTATGTGGGTATTTCATTGATTCTGGAAAAGGAATATTCCAACGAAATAATCCTTAGGGAGGTTTTGGAAGGGATGGTATTTGGCCTCATGTACGGTGTGTTTATTTGGCTTAGGGAGAAATTGAAAAAGAAAAAGGAATGATTCCTTCGTGGATTCCGTTCGGGTTGAAATCTATTTAGCGAACAATTGCCCCATATCCTTAAAGGTCTTGAACTCCAGTGCATTCCCGGCTGGGCCTAAAAAGAACATGGTCGCCTGTTCCCCGGCAAGTCCCTTAAACCGTATGTAGGGTTCGATAATAGACTCTACCCCATTCCCCGGCAAGGTTTTCAAAAATGTCCCAAGGTAAGGACCACGCCATAATGTGGCACCTCTTCGGATTTAGGTTTGTAGTGAATGACCGATTGATGGCCAAAAAGATTGAAGTCTGCCCAATGGTCACTGCTGCGCCATTCTCCACGGTCAAGGACTTCCCCATGGAATTTGCGGCATTCAGCTAGATTATGGACGTGAATAGCAATGTGGAAAGGCGCTATATCTTGCATAAATAATAAGGGTTTCTCCCGTGGAGGGGAATAAGTGGATAAAAATCACCTTTTTTCTATGAATTTAAAAAGTCCATGATTTTTAGGTTTACCTTATCCTGGTGCATCGAATGTCCTAGGCCCTGGGTTGCATACAGTTCACTGTTTTCCCATTTGGCATGTACTTTTTCCGCAGCGATGAAGGGGGCTACCGGGTCTTTCTCGTCATGGATGATAAGCCCCTTTTTTGACAAATGGCCTTTGAATTCTGAAGTTGAGAATTCACAGATTCCGAATCCGTATTTTTCCTGAAGGTATTTGTCCAATCCATCAAGAACCTTGTCATTGAATCGTAATAGTCTTTGGTAATGTAGCATAACGTCCTCCAAATCCGAAGGTGCACCTATGGTAACGATTTTTTCTATAGTTTCATTCGGGTATTTCTCTTGGTGGTATAAGGCGTTCATGCCACCAACGGAATGGCCGATGATATATGTTGGTCCATACTCATTGACGATGGCTTGGGTAGATTCTGTGTATAAGACCACATTCAGAATCTTACCTGTTGAATACCCATGGGCGGGAGCATCGAAGGCTACGATATTATAATCCTGTTCTTTTAGAAAGGAAATCAAGTTCCTCCATCGATAGGTATTGCTCTCCCATCCATGCATAAGGAGTACGGTCTCTTTGGTGCCTTTCCATTGATAGGTCTGAAGTTCAAGGCCTTTGTCCGTGATCACCTTACTTTTCGCTTCTTGCAAAAAATCCTGTTGCCCTTCACTTACCCTTCCTTTCCTAGGGCTACAGAATAAGGTGAACGCCTTTTCGGCAGCTTTTCTTCTGGAGAAGTGGGACAAAAGATTAAAATAAGCTCCAAAATAAATCGGAAGGTATCTATTAAGGATTTTGCGCATAGGATATCTTGGGTGTTTAAATGGGTTGTTGAAAGAGAAAAGGTTGGACAGGGTCTATTCCCATGCGATCATCAGGTATTTTATTTTGGCCCCATCAGGTACTTGTACAGGGTCTATGTTCGGACTTGATACATAACGGAGGCTTTCGGGTAATTGACTCTTGTCTATGGTGAAATAAACATCACTGTCTTTTACGAAAATGATAATATTGTTTAGGGATGTCACGATTTTTTGAATCGTGTATTTCTCCCTGATGTCCTTGAATGTGCTGTTTAGGCTTATGCCTTTTTCGGTTTCGAACCTTGGGTCATTGATCCGCACATTCTGTACTTTGGGAATGCTATCGGAACTCGGGGTTATGGTCAACAAATGGTTACCCCCTTTTTCATAGATTTTGATGCTTCTGGCCCCTAGGCCGGATGTCAGCTTCATGGTGTCCTTGACGATGGAATCCTGATAGTAGATAAGATCCAGGTCCCTGACCAAACTGATTTTTTCAAGTTTGCCCACACTGTGGTTCGTAATGCGAAAACTTGTGTCCTTTTCCTTTTTGCACTGTACGGCTACTGTAAGGATACAGGTACCGGTAACTATTATGGCTATTTTTTTCATTTATTAACGCATTACCTTTTTCAAGACCCCTAAGACCCCACGGATAAAGGTTGCACTGGTCAAAACCTTTATTACGGGGTTCTGCCTTGTGCTTCTTCTTGTGGATGTTTTTCTTCTTGTTGGTTTTTCTCTTTCTTTTTCGGCCTCTTTTTCGGCTTTTTCTATTTTTTCATTCAGTATCTCATAGGCACTTTCCCGATCGACATCCTCATTGTACTTGTTGACCAAGGTCGAATTTTCAATGACCGAATCCAATTCCTTATCGGTAAGTATATCCATTCTGCTCATTGGGGCACGAAGTAAAGTGGCGGCCAATGGTGTGGGGCGCCCTTTCTCATCCAAGGCCGAGATCAATGCCTCTCCGATTCCGAGTGAGGTAAGGACCTCCTTTGTGTCGTAGTAATCGGAAATCGGATAGTTTTCCGCAGTCAGTTTTATGGCTTTCCGGTCCCTTGCCGTAAAGGCACGTAAGGCGTGTTGCACTTTTAGCCCCAATTGCGCTAGAACCTCATTGGGGACATCGGTCGGGTTTTGGGTCACGAAGTAAAGTCCGATCCCTTTGGAACGGATTAGTTTGACAATGCTTTCAATCTGGTCCAACAAGGCTTTTGAGGCTTCCTTGAAAATGAGATGGGCCTCATCAATAAACAGGATAAGTTCCGGTCTGCCACTATCACCCTGTTCAGGGAAGGTAGCATAAACTTCAGCCAAAAGGCTCAACATGAAGGTCGAGAACAATTTAGGCCGATCTTGTATATCCGTTAAGCGTAGTATATTTATATACCCCCTGCCATTTTCATCTATGCGTACCAGATCATCAACCTCAAAGGATTTCTCCCCAAAGAACAAATCGGCACCTTGTTGTTCCAATTCGATGATCTTTCGTAAAATCGTACCTGTTGAACTTGTCGAGATCCGCCCATAATCCTTGGCGAATTCCTTTTTCCCGGTTCCTGTCGCATATTGAAGGACTTTTTTAAAATCCTTTAAATCCAAAAGGGGCAATTTGTTGTCATCGCAATATTTGAACACCACGGAAACGATACCTTCTTGGGTCTCTGTCAAATCCAGAATCCTGGATAGGAGGGTTGGGCCGAATTCTGAAACCGTTGCACGTAATTTTACCCCATCCTGTTCTGAAAGTGACAGTATTTCAACAGGAAAGCTTTTTGGCTCAAAGGGGATGCCTATTCTGGCATGTCGCTCATCGATCTTGGGATGTCCCGGACTGGGCTGGGCAAGTCCACTAAGGTCACCCTTGAGGTCCATTAGTAGGACGGGGATCCCCTTATCCGATAAATTCTCTGCAAGCACCTGGAGTGTTTTGGTCTTCCCTGTTCCTGTCGCACCCGATATCAGACCATGGCGGTTCAAGGTTTTAAGAGGGACTTTAACGAGGGCGTTGGTGACAGCCTCACCATCGAGCATCGCGGCACCCATGGTAATCGAATCGCCTTTGGTAGTGTATCCTTCTTCTATATGTGCAAAGAAATCATCTTTGGTACTCATAAGGTCAAATTTTTGATAAAAATAGGGCATTTTTAGGCAACAATAAAACGATTGGTAAGTAGTATCTTTGCCGAATGATGAAAGGTGAGGTTTTGGAATTGGTCGATAAGGGCTTGATGCTTCCATTGATGGAAGAATTTTATACCATACAAGGAGAGGGGTTCTATAAGGGAACGGCCGCTTATTTTATACGTGTGGGTGGTTGTGATGTGGGTTGTCATTGGTGTGATGTGAAGGAAAGTTGGAATCCCAGAAAACATCCGCCAACAGATATAACAAGTATTGTTGAGAAGGCAGTGGACTGTTCCGATACGATAGTCGTGACAGGAGGGGAACCATTGACATGGGATATGGGGCCGTTGACCAAGGCACTGAAAGCGAAAAATGTACAGACCCATATTGAAACTTCCGGGGCCCACCCGCTTAGTGGCACTTGGGATTGGATCTGCCTGTCCCCGAAAAAGAACAAATTACCCATGGGGAACATTTACGAAAAGGCACATGAGCTAAAGGTCATTGTCTTTAATAAGCATGATTTCATCTTTGCCGAGGAACAGGCGGCGAAGGTCAATAAGGATTGTATATTGTACTTACAGCCGGAATGGAGTGTGCGCGATAAGGTTACGCCCTTGATCGTCGATTTTGTGATGCGGAATTCGAAATGGAAAGTGTCCTTGCAGACCCATAAGTATTTGAATATCCCGTAAGCCGGAATGGCCCATGACCTGAAATCGACCTTGTTTTAACGGCCGCCATTGGTCTTAAGGTCCAAAAGGCATTCCGGGCCCAAATCGGGAACGGAAACCAAACCTTTGGACGTTCTTTTCTCCAGTATTCTTTTTGCGCTGGAACCAAACTGTAGTTCTGCCCGCATAAGGCACCCTTCAACAGTACAGTGGTTGTCGCCTATTTCATTGTCGTTGTCATCCGTAGTGGTTCCTTCATGCCCGTTTACAGGTTCGGTGCCCAAATTAACGAGTCCCATAAGATGTCCGAATTCATGGTTCAAGGTTGTGGTCTCTATATCATCGATATCGACTACAGGGCTTTTGTTGGCCAACGTCCTAATGGTTTCTTCGTAAATGACCATAGATGTATTGTAGTACACGGCCCCCAAGGTAACAAGGTTTTCTTCCTCCACGTCGTCTTCGGAAGAGGCATCGGCAAAATAGATATAGATACCAAGGGTGCTGCCATCATTGAAGATGGTCCTGTTCTTCTTTTCCAAGGCATCTATTTCCTCTAATGTCAATTTCTCTTCTTCTGGGGAAGTTAGTTCGGTATAGACCAATTCAATATTGTTCTTGAAGGTGTGTTCCTTAAGGAAGGAAACGAAATCGGTCATTGCATTTGCTGTTGGTCTGTAGCCCTTGACATAGGCGATTTCTATGCGAAGCTTATCAAAGGAGTTGTTCGATAGGATATCATTGGCAGATGATCCGGCGATCTTATAGTTGGCCGAATTATTGTTTTCTTTTTGGTCATTTGGGTTCCCCGGGTCTTTTGAGCAACTGCCCGTTAAGCCCAAAAATAGGATCAGTACTATCCAAAATCGATTGCTCATGGTTTAATCATTTAAAAGATAACGTATAAAACCATGTATTTGGTATTACAAGAAGGTCAAGCGGGCCAAATAATCATAATGATTCCCTTTTTTGATCAGTTCACAATTTAGGTGGCATTCCAATGCGGCATGCCACAAGGTCGTGTAATCCAAATATAACCATGGAAATGAATTGCTTGATACTCCTTTGTAGGTTATGGTAAAGTCAACCTCCCCATAATAGTCGTTTTCATCAGCGGCCATACCCTCATGGTTATTGGTCTTATCCCCATTTTTTTCCGTTTCATCCTCTTCGAACATATAAATGATGTCTGAGGAATCCAGTAAGATTTGTCCATTTGGAAGCATCAACGATTTAAAATGTTCCAAATAGGTCTTTAGTAGTTTGAGTCTGCCAACAATCCCAATGCCGTTCATGAGCAGTAGCAGGGTATCGTATTTTTGGCCATTATAGTCCAGTATAGGGCTGTTCACGGTATTTTTGACACCTCTTGAATTACAACAGGCCACAGCTCCGACAGACTGGTCCAAAGCTGTAACCTGCAATCCTTTTTCCTGGAGGTAAAGACTATGGCTCCCTGCCCCGCATCCTATATCGAGGATATTGCCATGGCACAGGTCCAATGCCTTTTGTTCGATTTTGGGCATTTCCTTATAGCCCCTGAAGAGATAGGGGACAGGAATGGTGTCCTCTTCGTCCAAGGAAGAGTAGGTGGTGATATCCCTATCATGGTCACCCTTGAGATAATCCAATAAAGCCTTGCCGAAAACATCGGTTTCCATAAAATTCGTACTTTGCAGGCAAAAGTGGGACTTTTGGCCCATTATAAAAAACCGAATATGCAGCAATTCAAGATATTACTTCTTTGTTTTCTTATGGCCCCAATGGGCCTTATGGCACAAGAGACCGATTTTTCCAAGGATGTGAAGGACTACCTAGAGTGTAATGGCACCATGAAACAATATGAATATGCCTACGGACAGTTGGTGCAGATGATGGAAAGTCGTTACCCCAAGAGTGATGACAACATAAAAAGCTGGACCTATCTGGAGGAGAACAAGGCCAAGGCCATGGAGGATATAAAAAACATGTTGGTACCCATATACAAAGAACATTTTTCCCATGGGGAAATAAAAAAGATGGCCGCTTTTTATAAAACGGAGGCAGGTGTTCTGTTGACCACGGACCGTTCAAAAATGACCCAGGCCCACAAAGAGGAATTGAATTCATTTTACAATACTGCCCTAGGTCAAAAAATCATAAATAAGCAGGAGGTGCTTACCAAGGAAATATCCGCGGCATCTGAAAAATGGAGTCGTGAGCTGTACGGAATTTTTATGGGTCTTTTGGGCAATGGATGATATTCTTCTGAGACAGTTGCCCAAGAAAGCTGCCGAAAAACACAGTAGCAATAAAAAGTTTTTTGCCAAGTTAAAACGGAAGCCCCCCAAGAACCTCGATTATGTGATGCGGGATCTGCATGAGGCCGAATTTGAACGGACGGATTGTTTGGCCTGTGCCAATTGTTGTAAGGCCACAGGCCCTCTTTTCACCAATATTGACATTGGGCGTATCTCGAAATTTTTTCGGATGAAGCCACAGAAGTTCATCGCCCAGTTCCTGAGGGTCGATGAGGACAATGACTATGTGCTTCAGGAGGTCCCATGTGCTTTTTTGGGCGATGACAATTTTTGTTCCATTTACGATGTCCGTCCCAAGGCATGCCGTGGGTTTCCGCATACCGATCGAAAAAAATTCCAGCAGATCGGTAACCTTACCCTTAAGAATGTGGCTATCTGTCCCGCAGCCTTCAATATTGTCGAGGAAATGAAAAAAAGATTGCCTTAGCCTTTGTCTTATTCGTATATCAAATATTTTGCCCTAATGGCCTTGAACGATTCCAGATCGGACCGCCAGGTGGCTTTGATATCCGTTTCGGACATTCCAGCCTCGATTTGCTGTTGTAATTTTTCCGTTCCGGCATGTTTTGTGAACCCACTGGTGTTGAAAAATTTGGACTTGTCCTTGGTATTCGTATAGGAATCGATAATCCATTTTAAGGAAACTTCTTCCATTCTGGGACTTTTGGAAAGATCTATGCCGTAGCAGACCTTACCATTTTCCTTTGGACTCTTAGATCCAAAATTGGGTTTGGGTCGGTATTTAAAATGGTACTGGGTACTGTCTAGGAACGAAGCCCCATAGCGTTGGAATTGAAACTCGGTGCCCCTGCCGGCGTTGATGTTGGTGCCTTCGAACAGACCTAGGCTGGGATAAAGGTTGATGGCGGTGTCATTCGGCAGGTTGGGGGAAGGTCGAATAGGTAGGTTATATACTGAATCGTGGTTGTAATTTCCCAAGGGGATAACGGTCAGTTCTGCCTTGGCACCCCCTTTTAGCCAACCTTCCCCATTGATCATTTTGGCGTATTCGCCGATTGTCATCGCATAGACCAACGGAATGGTGGTCATGCCCAGAAAGCTGGTATGTTCTTTTTCCATGGTGGGACCGTCTATAAAATGTCCGTTAGGATTGGGCCGATCCAGGACCACAATGGGAATGTTGTTCTCGGCACAGGCCTCCATGACCAATTGCAGGGTGGCGATATAGGTGTAAAAACGAACTCCGACATCCTGGATATCGAACAGGATAATATCAATATCCTTTAGCAGTGCCGGGGAAGGTTTGCGATTTTCCCCATAGAGTGAAATTAGGGGCAGCCCCGTTTTCGTATCCAGACCATCCTTTATCCTCTCCCCCGCATCCGCCTGTCCGCGAAATCCATGTTCGGGGGCAAATACTTTTTTAATATCGATATCCAAGCCCAATAATGAATCGACAATATGGGTGTATCCGTTTTTTTTGAAAATAACACTGGTTAGGTTTGCCACTACCCCTACTTTCTTTCCTTTTAGCATTCCTATATAGTCATGGGTGTTGTTGGCCCCCACGGTAATCGGCCCATTTTGGGGTACTTCGATACGTCCCGTTTGTGATATTGAATCGTTTTTAGCTTGTTTTTCAGTGTTTCCACAGGATGACACAATTAAAAACCACAAGAAAACTGTACTTTTGAAACTGGATAAAAATGCCATGGTTTGAATTTAGAATATTTTATAGCCAAACGACTCATTAAGGGAAAAGAGCATAAAATTAGCATATCTGCGCCAATAATAAAAATAGCGATCGCTGCTATTGCCATTAGTGTTTTTATGATGTTGGTCGCTATTGCCACTGGGGTCGGGCTTAAGCATAAGATACGGGAAAAAGTAGCTGCCTTCAATGGACATATCCAGATATATAATTATGATAACAATACGTCGGATGTATCTGTTGTCCCTGTTTCGAAAGAACAGGACTTCTACCCTAAGTTTACTACGGTTCCCGGCATTGTGCACATACAGGCTGTTGCTGCCAAGGGAGGGATAATCCGTACAGAGGAGACTTTTGAGGGGTTTATTGCCAAAGGTGTAGGGGAGGATTACGATTGGGAGGTTCTTAAGGAGTATTTAACCGAGGGTGTCCTGCCCGATTATTCAGGGGATATCAACACAGAGGTCTTATTGTCGCGATTAATGGCCAATAGGTTGAAACTGAAGGTTGGTGATACCTTTTCGGCTTTCTTTCCGAAAGAGGAGGATCCTATGAAGCCAAATCAAAGACGCTTTCGGGTAGTGGGTATTTATGACAGTGGTTTTGAGGAGATTGATGGTATGTACGTATTTGTCGATATTCGCCATATTCAACGAATGAACAAATGGGATGCGGACCAAGTGGGGAATTTTGAGGTCTTTCTGAACGGTTTTGATGATTTGGAGCAGAAGAATCGGGATATTTATGGCCAGATTTTATCCACTCTGGATACACAGACCATAACAAATAAGTATTACAAGATTTTTGAATGGATTGGATTATTCGATTTTAATATTGCCTTGATCATAGGGATTATGATTATCGTTGGGGGCATTAATATGGTTACGGCCCTTTTGGTATTGATCTTGGAACGCACCCAAATGATAGGGGTTTTAAAGGCTTTGGGTACGGATAATTGGAGTATACGTAAGATCTTCCTTTATAATGCCGCTTACCTGATTGCCATTGGCCTGTTTTGGGGTAATCTGTTGGGATTGGGTTTTATATGGATACAAGGGAAATACCGCCTACTGAAATTCCCGAATCCCCAAGAATATTATATGGAATATATACCAGTGCATATTGATGCTGTTACCGTTGTACTGCTCAATATCGGTGTCCTGGTTCTATGCTTGTTGATGCTGTTGGTGCCTTCGTACATCATAACGAGGATAAGTCCTGTCAAAGCCATTAAATTTGAATGATCGCCAATAACGATTATAACTCGGTTCAAATTGATAGCCCTATCTAGTCTGTATTTTGGGAATTTGGGAAAAGTAGTCGGCAATTATCGGACCGTACAAAGAACAACGACAAGGTTATTCCTGACTATGGGTAATATGCCCGAAAAAGTTTGAACGAGTTCGTTATGCGCTTAAATAAAGTCCAAGGTAGGTTATAGGCACATGATGTTTATCGTGTTTTTTCAAATAGACATATCGGATTTGTTTAATTTTGGGGAATGCAAAAGTTTTTCCCATTTGTAGATTGGGTTTCCGATTACAGAAAAAGCTATCTGTTGAAGGATTTGGTCGCTGGGTTCACTGTGGGTGTTGTTCTAGTGCCACAGGCAATGGCCTATGCTATAGTGGCAGGGCTTCCGCCAGTGTATGGTCTTTATGCATCGGTTTTCCCACTTTTGGCTTATGTTTTTTTGGGGAGTTCAAGGCACTTGGCCGTTGGTCCCGTCGCCATGGATTCCCTTTTGGTGGCCGCTGGTTTGGGTACATTGGCCATAACGGGAGTTGAAAACTATATAGCCATGGCCATTTTTTTGGCTTTCATGGTAGGGGCGATCCAATTGTTGTTGGGTTTTTTGAGGATGGGTTTTTTGGTCAATTTTTTGTCCAGGCCCGTGATCAGTGGTTTTACCTCAGGAGCGGCATGTATTATAATCCTTAGTCAATTAAAGCATCTGTTGGGTGTCGATATTGGAAAAAGCAGTAAAGTACATGAGTTGGTCGTATATGCCTTGGAAAAAGTGGGGGACACCAATCCCTATGATTTTGCCATTGGAACAATCGGGATCCTTATAATCTTGTTACTGAAAAAATGGAATAGAAAAATACCTTCTGTATTGGTAGTGGTCGTATTGGGTATTTTGGCGGTTTATCTGTTGGGTCTTGAGCAATATGGTGTTCGCATTGTTGGGGATATTCCAAAAGGGCTGCCTAATTTCCAATTCCCCGATATCGATTTCAAAAAGGGTATGGATCTTTGGCCCATAGCTTTGACCTTGGCCTTGATCGGTTACCTTGAGGCGATATCAATAGGGAAATCCATAGAAGAAAAAACCAAGGAAGACCGGATAGACGCCAACCAGGAACTCGTGGCTTTGGGCACATCGAATATTGTCGGTTCTTTTTTTCAGGGCTACCCGATTGCGGCTAGTTTTTCCCGCTCTGCAATCAGTAACGATGCAGGCGGAAAAACGAATCTTTTTGCCTTGTCCAGTGTTGTAATGGTTGTGTTGGCCCTCTTGTTCCTGACCCCCTTGTTCCATTATTTGCCCAATGCGGTGTTGGCGAGTATCATTATGGTTTCGGTATTCGGTCTAATAGACTTCGAGTATCCAAAAACACTCTTTAAATATAGAAAGGATGAGTATGTTGTTCTGGCACTTACTTTTTTGGTTACCCTCTTTGTCGGGATAAAGGAAGGGGTACTTGTTGGGGTCCTGATATCTTTGCTGTTAATGGTGTACCGCACTTCAAAACCCCATTTTGCCGTATTGGAAAAGGTTAAGGGGTCCGAATACTATAAGAATATAAACCGATTTGAAGAGGATGTCGAACATCGGGATGATCTGCTTATCATACGTTTCGATTCACAACTATATTTTGGGAACAAGAATTTTTTCAAGAATCATTTGTTGGGGGAAGTCAAGGCAAAGGGGAAATCCCTCAAAGGTGTTATCTTAAATGCGGAACCAATAAATTATATCGATTCTACCGCAGCGAATATGTTGATTGCCGTAATCGAGGAGTTGCACGATCAGGGTATACGTTTTTATATTGTGGGTGCCATTGGCCCTACAAGGGATATTATTTTTAATAGTGGTATTGTCGATGTATTGGGCAAGGATTTCCTTTTTGTAAGGACCAAAGAAGCTGTTGCCTGTTTTGATGACCCCGGAAGTATTCAGGGTACACATCGAAAAATTGCACACCAAAGGAAAGTATAATCGTAACTATTGTTACAGATAAAAGAAAGGAAAAACCTTATTTTTGGGAATATTTTGAAAGAAAGGATGAATATAGAACAAATATATACAGGTTGTTTGGCCCAAGGGGCGTATTATATAGAGAGTGGTGGGGAAGCTGCGATCATTGACCCATTGCGGGAAGTGGAACCCTATGTACAGCGGGCAAAGGCCGATAATGCGAAAATCAAGTATATTTTTGAGACCCATTTTCATGCCGATTTTGTCAGTGGACATGTTACCTTGGCGAAGAACACCAGTGCTTCCATTGTTTATGGGCCTTTGGCAAACCCTTCTTTTGATGCGATTATAGCAGAGGATAACCAGGAATTCAAAATCGGGGACCTTACGATCAAGGTACTTCATACCCCAGGGCATACGATGGAGAGTACCACCTATCTTTTAAGGGATAAAGAAGGTAGGGATCATGCCATATTTTCAGGGGACACCTTGTTTCTAGGGGATGTTGGTCGCCCCGACCTTGCACAGAAGGCGGCTGATATGACCCAAGAGGATTTGGCGGGTATCCTGTACGATAGCCTTAGAACAAAAATAATGACATTGGCAGACGATGTCATCGTCTATCCGGCACATGGTGCAGGTTCGGCCTGTGGTAAGAATATGATGAAGGAAACCGTGGATACTTTGGGAAACCAGAAAAAAATGAACTATGCATTGCGTGCAGATATGACAAAGGCGGAGTTTATAGAGGAGGTTACCGAAGGGTTGTTGCCCCCTCCGAAATACTTTCCTTTAAATGTAAGGATGAACAAAGAAGGGTATGAGGATATCGGGGATGTGCTCGAACGTGGCAATACGGCAATGGATCCGGAAACCTTTGAGGCTGTTGCAAACGAAACAGGAGCCATTGTCTTGGATGTCAGGCACCAGGATGAATATGTAAAGGGCCATATCCCACGTTCCATTTTTATCGGCCTAAATGGTAGCTTTGCGCCTTGGGTAGGAGCCCTGATAGCCGATGTGAAACAACCTATTCTATTAGTTGCCCCTGTAGGCAAGGAGAAAGAGACCATGATTCGCTTATCACGGGTGGGTTTTGATGGTGTCCTGGGATATTTGAAAGGGGGATTCGATACTTGGAAAAATGCAGGGAAAGATTATGATACTATAGCGACCGTTACGGCGAATGAGGTAAGCGGGGAGGTCAATGCGAACCAAGTCCCCGTGTTCGATGTTCGTAAGGAGAGCGAATATCGCTCGGAACATGTGGTAAACGCTATTAATATTCCCCTTGGGTCATTGAACCAACATTTGGCCGAATTCCCAAAAAACCGTACCTTTTTATTGCATTGTGCTGGTGGCTACCGTTCCGTGATTGCAGGTTCAATACTAAAAAGTAGGGGAATACATAATATAATTGACATTGCGGAAGGTTTCCCAGCGATAAAAAAGTCGGGTATCAAGGTAACCGACTATGTTTGTCCAACCGCATTGTAAATAAATTTATCCAAGGGGGTAAGAGCCCTATTGGTGCATATTGTTATTACATATAGTTTCTGTGGTCGTGTTGACTATGGGATATACATTAATCTTTATTTAGGTATTATGAAAAAAAATATGGGAAGTACCGACAGGTTGATTCGGGTAGTTTTGGCCCTAATAGCAGGGGTTTTGGTTTATTTTGGGGTAGTTGGTGATACAGTATCCTATATATTATTGGCACTGGCTTCGGTTTTTGTGTTGACAAGTCTGGTAGGCTTCTGCCCATTATATGTTATTTTTGGGGTTGACACGTGCCATAGGAAAAAGTGATTTTCTATTTTTTTCGGAATGGGACGATTTTTATTTAGCTGATTTTTATCATATTTCGTACCATTATTGACCGTTATATTTACAGCATCTTGATTAAAAATAGAATAACATGGCATCAATACTACCCTTGGTAAATTGGAGTAACGGGATTATCATGATCGGCGTTTTTGCCGCTGTGGTGATAGGTTTGGTCGTTGCACTTTTAATATTCATGAATAGCGGTAAAAAGGATGAGGGTTAGGGGTTTGTCTTTTTTTGTGGATCCGGAATAGGTTTTTCCCCAAAGTATTTTTTACGATTGTATATGGCATCCCGTAACCTTCCTTGGTTTTAAGAGGTTTTTTCGGGCAATCTTTATTGTCCAGAACCGATGATGGGGGATTTTTATGGGGCGGATTGGTGTTATGGGCCGCATAATACTGTTTTTCGTTGCTTTTGGGTATCGACTATTCTGGTCTTCATGAAAACCCCAATATAATCGCAGCTATCTTAGACAGTCGGTAATAACCGTGTTTTTTGTGGATATCCCTTAATTAATGCCGTTTCCATTTGACCCATATCGATTATCGTTTGTAGGTAATGTTCAAATCCATAAAAGGGATATTGGAATTAAGGCAAAGTTTTGGATTGGGTAGTGCTTACCTATGTTTTTTCAGGTTTCTTTATACTTTCGAAAGACGAAGGGGGTTGGGTTATGTACTTTTGCAAGTGTAAAAGTCAAATTAGTTTATTACATTAAAATCATGTTGTTTCATTTTCTGTATCTGTGAAAGGTGGATTTTTATATTTGTTGAAATACATATGGGTCGGATTATACATTGCATTTTGGGTGAAATGGTGAAATTTAGAATATTGATCTTGTTATTGGCCTTTGTACAGGCCTGTAATGAAATAGAACCACCTGGGCCAATAGGCCCTGTGCCCTCAGAACGGCAATTGGCATGGAATGGCATGGAATATTATGCTTTTGTCCATTTTAACATGAACACCTTTACCAATATGGAGTGGGGCACAGGGGCTGAATCCCCACAACAGTTCAATCCAACAAGCTTGGATACCCGTCAATGGGCCAAAGTAGTAAAGGAAGCTGGTATGAAGGGCATCATTCTTACGGCCAAGCACCATGATGGTTTTTGCCTTTGGCCAACAAAAACGACTGAACATTCCGTAAAAAATTCACCTTGGAAAGATGGGAAAGGGGATGTTCTGAAAGATCTTTCGGAGGCCTGTAAGGAGTTTGGACTCAAATTCGGGGTATATCTTTCCCCATGGGACAGGAACCATAAAGACTATGGCAGACCGGAATATGTAGAGGATTTTCACGAACAACTTCGGGAACTGTTGTCCGATTATGGCGAGGTATTTGAGGTTTGGTTCGATGGTGCCAATGGAGGTTCGGGTTATTATGGGGGGGCTAACGAAACTAGGAAAATAGACAATAAGACCTATTATGAATGGGACAAAACCATTGCGATAGTACGGGAATTACAGCCGAATGCCGTTATTTTCAGTGATGGTGGCCCAGATGTGCGTTGGGTGGGCAATGAGGAAGGATGGGCAGATGAGACCAATTGGAGTACCATGCGTAGGGATGAGATCTATCCTGGTTGGCCCCGTTATGTCGAATTGCGCTCGGGTCATGAGGACGGCACACATTGGTTGCCCGCAGAGGCGGATGTCTCCATACGGCCGGGGTGGTATTATCACCCTAGTGAGGACCATCAGGTAAAGACCTTGCCACGGTTGTTGGACATTTATTATAATTCCGTCGGGAGAAATGCGGCCTTGTTATTGAACCTGCCCGTTGATACCTGCGGATTGGTGCATGGGGAGGATGTAGGGAAGTTGATGGATCTACGTAGGCAATTAGACCTTGATTTCGGGACTGAACTTGCAAAAGGGATAAAGGCGACAGCCACTGATGAACGTGGCAATATGATGCGATTTAAGGCCTCGAATGTAAATGATGGTGATCCTGATACGTATTGGGCTACTAATGATGGGGTCTCAAGTGCCTCCATTATTCTGGAATTCGACAGCCCGACCGAGGTGAACCGAATCTTATTGCAGGAATATATACCCCTGGGACAACGGGTAAAGGATTTTGTCGTATCAGCGGAAATCGATGGTAAATGGAAGGAGATCGATGGGCAGACCACCATAGGCCACAAACGCATCCTTAGGTTCAAGACCGTTAAGGCAGATAAGGTCAAGGTACTGATTATGGCGGCCAAAGGGCCAATAGCCCTTTCCAACATTGCATTGTACAGGGCACCTAATTTATTGACGCCCCCAGTGATTAAAAGATCTTTGGAAGGCATGGTGAGTCTTACTGTCCCTGATGATGGGGTTGAGGTTTATTATACCTTGGATGGGAGTGGGCCCACGACTTCCTCGATCAAGTATGAAAAACCTTTTAGGGCAAGCAGGCCTACTATGGTGAAGTGCCTTGCCTATGACCCGGAGACAAAGGCAAGAACAGAGGTTGTGGAAAAATATTTCGATATAGCCAAGACCAATTGGGAAATTGTACATACTACAACGGGCAATATGACCGAGGCAAGGAAGTTGATAGACGAAGATCCAAATACTTTTTGGGCCACCGACAAAGGGGTTTCGACGATTCAGGAAGTGATAATCGATTTGGGCAAGGTGTATCCCTTAAAAGGGTTTACCTATTCGCCCATGCAGGAACGCTATCCTTTTGGAACCATAACCAACTTTGAGTTTTATGTAAGTACCGACAATAAATTCTGGAAACGGGTGGTTCGGGGCGAATTCGATAATATCGTCAATCATCCTATAGAACAGAAGGTACCGTTTAAACTTACCCGTGCAAGGTACATAAGGTTGCGGGGCATTAAAGTGTCCGGGAAAGATTATCAGACTTCCTTCGGGGAGGTTGGGGTGCTTACTACAAAGGGCTGGTAAAAAGGGAAAAGGTATTGGGTGTTGTTAAACGTGGCTTTTGTCAAGTATTTTTGATTTGTGGTCCCCGATGGCGGTAATAGTGTTCCGTAGGGGGTGAAGTGACATGGCCATCGTTATGTTTGTGGGTCTATGTAGATCTCTTTGCATGAAAAGGTTGGTTGTTAAGTTCATTGATATGTAATTTTATGGGTTTGTAATCGTTGTAGATAGTACCATACATTTGGCTTTCCATTTTTTTGGAATGCATGCATGCTAATGATGAATTACGTAAACAATGATCAATATAACCATAACTATATATATTTAATGAAAGTTGCATTTATTACCGGGGTAACCGGCCAAGATGGGGCGTATTTAAGTGAGTTCTTATTGAAAAAAGGATATATCGTACATGGATTAAAACGGCGTTCCTCCATGTTCAATACTGATAGGATAGACCATCTATACCAAGATCCGCATGTCAAAAACAGAAATTTCATCCTCCATTATGGGGATATGACCGACAGTACCAATTTAATACGGTTGATAAAGGAGATAGAGCCCGATGAAATTTACAATCTGGCGGCGATGAGCCATGTACACGTTTCCTTTGAGATTCCCGAATATACCGGTAATGCGGATGGTTTGGGAACGTTGCGGATCCTTGATGCCGTAAGGCTTTTGGGTCTAGAGAAAAAAACCAGGATCTATCAGGCCTCAACTTCGGAGCTGTATGGCAAGGTTCAGGAAGTTCCACAATCGGAGACCACGCCTTTTTACCCTCGAAGCCCCTATGCGGTGGCAAAGATGTATGCCTATTGGATTACGGTCAATTATAGGGAGGCCTATGGGATATTTGCCTGTAATGGTATCTTGTTCAATCATGAATCACCTATTCGAGGGGAAACCTTCGTTACCCGAAAGATCACACGGGCAGCGGCCCGGATAGCAATGGGACTTCAGGATAGATTGCACTTAGGGAATCTTGATGCCCAACGGGATTGGGGCCATGCCAAGGATTATGTACGTATGATGTGGATGATCTTACAGGCGGAACAACCGGAAGATTGGGTCATAGCTACGGGTACGACCACAACAGTCCGTGATTTTGTGAAAATGGCGTTTGGGGAAGTAGGCATTGCACTCGAATTCAAGGGAGAGGGGATAAATGAAAAAGCATTTGTCAAATCCTGCTCAGACCCTAAATTTCAATTGGAAATAGGGAAAGAGGTTTTGGCAGTGGATGCAAATTATTTTAGACCTACCGAAGTTGAACTATTGATCGGTGATGCATCCAAGGCAAAGAACAAGTTGGGATGGGTTCCCGAATACGGGTTGAAGGACTTGGTAAAGGATATGATGCAAGGTGATATAAAGACAATGAATAAAGAACATTATTTGAAAAAAGGAGGGTATAGAACCTTGAACTATTATGAATAAAGAGGCGAAAATTTATGTCGCAGGCCATAAGGGTATGGTCGGTTCGGCCATATGGCGCGCCTTGATGGCCGATGGTTATACCAATTTAGTAGGAAGGACAAGTACGGAACTTGATTTGAGGGATCAGGCCGCTGTCAATGCATTTGTGACCTTGGAAAAACCTATGGTAATCATTGATGCTGCTGCACGGGTAGGGGGTATTTTGGCCAATAGCCAGAATCCGTACCCCTTTTTAATGCAGAACCTTCAGATACAGAATAACCTGATCGATGCTGCACATATACATGAAGTACGGAAATTCATCTTTTTGGGAAGCTCATGTATCTATCCGAAAATGGCACCACAACCCATAAGGGAGGAGCATTTGTTGACCGGCCCACTAGAGCCGACCAATGAGTGGTATGCCATTGCCAAGATTGCCGGGGTTAAGGCCTGTGAGGCGATACGGAAACAATTCGGGAAGGATTTTGTAAGTCTTATGCCGACCAATTTATACGGTCCCTTTGATAATTTTGACCTAAAGACCTCCCATGTGCTACCTGCTATGATACGTAAGTTCCATGATGCGAAACTAAAAGGTAATGGGACTGTCGAATTATGGGGTAGTGGTATGCCCTTACGGGAGTTTCTGCATGTGGACGATATGGCACAGGCAGTATTGTTCGCGGTAAAAAATGTATTGCCAGAACACCTCTACAATGTAGGTACGGGTACCGATCTTACAATCAAGGCCTTGGCAGGGATCATACAACAAGTAGTAGGGCATAAGGGCGCTATACATTGGGACAGTAGTAAACCCGATGGAACCCCCCGTAAATTGATGGACAGTGCCAAGATGAACACTTTGGGCTGGAAGGCAGGTATTTCTTTGGAAAAAGGGGTGCAAGAGACTTACGATTGGTTTTTGGATAACCAAAACCTTCTAAAAAAGAACGTATAACAATAAATAAAACAATGTAAATACTTACATTTGATAACAGGTTTTGGCCTAGATATTGGTTTTACCGGGCTACATGTTGTGCCAAATGTCTTGTTTTCGACTGTGAAAAGATGTATTTGAACGAAAAAAACTAAAAGGAATAGCTTCGGTGTGGGGTGTATCAATTTATTTTGGACTTTAGAACCCTAATTTTTTTATTCGATTGACTAATGACAAAATTTTAAAAACAGGTAGGGTATTACAATGTTTGATTGTTGTGGTTGTATCTGTTTTAAGTGAAAAAATATATAAAATCCCCCTGTTATGGTAATCTACTCGGCATATATGTTTTTTGGCATGTCAAATATATATTTTATTTGTTTATTCGCTATTCTGTTGGCCTTTATTCTTTCCGACAGGATGTTCCCGATTATTATTTATACCGTGCGTATCAAAAATCTTATGGATGAACCTGGTGACCGCAGTACCCATTCCCTAAAGACACCTACACTTGGTGGGGTCGGTGTTTTTGCGACATTCTCAGTTACCGTGTTATTGTTTGGTGTGTTTTCAGGATTACAAAGGCCAGACCTCCTAAAACTTATGGGAATTATCGGGTCGACAACGATCTTGTTGTTTTTGGGGGTAAAGGATGACCTTGTTGCATTGGCTCCCAAGAAAAAAATGCTCGGACAGATATTCTCTTCGGCTTTGGTGATCTTTGCAACCGATATTCGTATCAATAGTTTTTATAGCCTTTTTGGTATTGGGGAGCTGCCTTATTTTGTGTCCGTTTTGTTCTCCATGTTGGTTTTTGTGTTTATCATCAATGCCTTCAATCTTATAGATGGCATTGATGGACTGTCGGGAGTAATAGCGATATTGGCAAGCACTATTTTTGGTTTGTTCTTTTTAGCGAACGATAACATATTGATGGTCGTTGTTTCGGCCGTTTTAATAGGTGCCCTTCTAGGTTTCTTAAAATATAATTTATCCGATTCCGATTCCAAAAAACTGTTTCTTGGTGATTCAGGTTCCATGTTTGTGGGTTTTTTGTTGGCTTTTCAGGCTATATATTTAGTTCAGATGAACCATTGGGAGGGTACATCGTTTGTAATCCCGAATGTCCCCGTGTTTATAATGGCCGTACTGTCATATCCGATATTGGATACCTTACGAGTCTTTATTGTCCGTATACGACAAAAGAGAAGCCCTTTTAAAGCGGATCGTAATCATATACATCATCGTATCTTGGATTTGGGACTTACCCACAAACAGGCAACTTCCTGTATAGCCATAACGAATTTTATTATTATTATATTCACTTTTTTGGTGGGGAGTTTATATATAAACCTTCAGCTCTACATCGTAGTTGTTTTGGTGCCATTATCGTATTTGGTCTTGTATTTTGTAGTTAAGGGGAGTGTAAGAGCCGTAGACGATGATGATAGGCAGTCCCGATCTGGATCCATTGGTTCGTCCAATGGTGTCGTCAATAGACAAAACAAGGGTTATGGTCAACCGGAAAGATCCTTCCGAAGCGATGTTGGCCTTGATTTGGAACAGCCTGAAATACCAGCCCCAAAAGACAAAAAAAGGAAAGTTCGAAATTTAGTGGTCTCGAAATTTATAGCGAAAAGTTGGGAGGAAATAAAAAAATTGGCTGCATTTTAGATTTCACTATTGGCCCTTGATCGGATTCCCATGAACATTGGGGCCCATGGTTTTTGTGTATATGGGATCGCCTTACTTGTCCAGGCTAGTTGGTTCGGTATTCGATTTTAAAAAACAGAGGGGATTATCCAATAAAAAACAATATTTTAGTGTTTGGTTATAGGGAAAATTTTATATGAGGATACCCATGGCTCTCATCAAGATATAGGGTTCATTTTCTTTTAGTTAATGTAAGTGGTGGAAAAGTTGGATATTTTGAAAAGGGTGGGTTCACCAGAGGCTCCAAAGTTGTTCAGTGTGCTTGTCGATCAGGTTCTGTTGAGTGCGACAACACTTTTGACATCGGTTGTTCTGGCTAGGACATACGACAAGGCCGATTATGCGGATTTAGTACTGCTTTTTTCAATCTCAATGTTTGTTTTAGGTTTTCAAAGTTCTTTGATTTCCAAACCCTATGCTATAAGTTTGAATGATTTTAAAGGGGAAAACCTGAAAAGGTATTTTTATTTCAACCTTAACCTTAAGTTTCTGTTCACCTTGCTGCTGATTCTGTTCTTTCCGTTAATGTATTTTGTTTTGTTCGATACATGGAGCCTTGGAAAAGCTTTTTTTTTCGTATTGTATGTTTCATCCTATACCTCATATTACTTTGTTAGGGAGACACTGTTGAGTGAGAGGAAAACATTGCAAAACCTTAAATATGGGGCTTTTTGTTCTATTGTGATTGTAATTGTCCTATCGGTTATTTTATTCTGTCAGATAAGGGATGTGTCTGTTTTCTTGTGTGCGACTTCTGTCATTTACCTTATTGCGACCTTTGTTTACCTATTGGGTAATAGGCGATTTATAAAGATCGATAAAAAGCACTATTTGCGTTATTGGAAAATTAATTGGAGTCTAGGTAAATGGTTAACGGGGTCCAATATACTATTCCACATGAGCACAAATATCTATCCATGGCTATTACTGTTCATAACCTCAAAAAATGATGTTGCGGTATATGGGGTCCTCATGAGTGTCGCAAGTTTGTTAAATCCGGTATTGGCCGCGTTAAGTTCCTATCTGTTGCCGATTTTTGTGAAGATGAATACGGATTATGGACTGGTAAAACAGAATTTGAATAGATGGGTGGCTGTATTTGGGGTTATGTCTATTACTTTGGTCTTTATAGGTTATTTCTTCGGACAACTTATCATTGACCTTGTTTTTGGGGGCAAGTATGCAGCACTGGGCATAATAGTCATTTTCCCTTATGTGGTGCAGGCCATCAATATTATTAGCCAACCTTTTAGAATAGCCTTGAATGCAATAAAAAGAACGGATATTAATTTCTGGATATTGATTCCAAGAAGTATTATATCCATTACGGTGGGTATTGTATTGGTTCGTTCATATGGGGTTATAGGGGTCTTTTATACTATGGTGATCGAAAATATTTTCTACCAATCCGTTTATTATATAATTTACCGTAAAATCATAAATAAACCTATAGGCAATTGATTATGGGCAAATTCGGATTACGGTTTTTGAACGGTTCGCTTTTTACATTTATAATATTGGTGATAATGAATCCCATTGGGTTTATTGGAGGGGTTTCGTCAATAGGTGGTGTTGGGAAGTTTGGGTTTTCAATGACCTTCATCGCCTTTGTAGTAGTGGCATTGAATAAATCCAAGTTCAAAGTTAAGTTGTTGAATAAGACTGGGTACCCTATTATTTTCTTCATCAAGTGCTATATTGTTAATGGATATGGTGACAGATGTTTAGGTAAACTAATTTAAATTGAATCGTAAGGATTAAAACAAGGAGGCAAGTTGAGATATTCAAATAGATGAGTTCAAAAAAAAGTCATATAATTTTGCTTTTACTTTTTGTTACATTCTTGGTAATGAACCCAATAACATTTGATGTGAATATTTCTTTTGTTGGGAAATATGGGAAGTTGTTGGTGGCTTTATCCGGTATATTGATATTGCAGAAGTCCTTTGTTCAGTTGAACAACTTTGTGGCTAAAAATGTGTGGTTGATATTTTTTTGGGCACTTTGTATTGGATTTGCCCTTTTCAGAATTTTGGAAAAAGGGGTCAATTTCGATTTGATACAGCAAAACATTTTATTCATTGTTTTTGTTTATTTCTATTATCTCTTGTCATTAAAGTTTAAAAGCCGGTATCGTGTCCCAAACTACTTTTTTTTAAAATATTTAGCTCGGGCAATTAATTTCAATTTGTTTTTTTGGACTGCTATTGTCTTTCTTTTTTCCTTTGACATATGGCATACTGCCGGGGATAGAACTGGATTAGGCCTTTTTTACGGGAGTTATATCCAATTTGGGATTTTTGCATGTGTGGGGGCAATCGCAAATTTCTCATTACTTAGGTATCGGATCAAAGATAACCGCAAATTTTACTTTGTCATGTCCATATTATATGGAATCCTTGTTTTTTTATCAGGTTCCAGGAATGCTCAATTGGTGTTGTTGGTGTTTCTTTTATTATATTTAATGCCTTATTTAAAAAGAATAGCCATTGGTAATATATACTTGGTGGTGTTCAGTTTGTCCATTGTGTCTGTTTTCTATTTTTCAGGGGAAATGTTATTGAATGAAAGTCTTACGGACCTTAGTTCAGGTAGGAGTTCTATTTGGTATTATATTTATGAATACTATACTCAGAATTCTATTTTAAGGGGAGAGGGGATATTTGGGTTGAACACTACTATTCTAGATAATAATTTGGACACAAATTATTATCTGCAACGTATTGACTTTCTTTACTTCCATTCATCATTTGTCGAGTTGATCGGGGCAAGTGGTATCCTAGGTTTTTTGTTTTTCATGTTGTTTGTCATTAGGTCACTTAAAAGGAAAAGGAAGTTCTATGTTGTAAATATCGTTGTTAGTATCCTTTTTGGGGGGATGTTTGAGAGCTTCTTGGTACAGCCGACCGTTTTGATCTCATTTTTGTTTTGGTATTTTATAATTCAAAGGACAGAAGAAGAGGATTCAATGTCGAATCAACCACAAAATAAATTAGAGCCAACTATTACCTAAATGAAAAAATTAGCACCAATATTACTTTTCACGTATAATCGTTTGTACGAAACCCGGGAAACTGTCAAGGCATTACAGAAAAACTATCTTGCTACAGAAAGTGAATTGTTTGTTTTTTCAGATGGGGCAAAGGATTCCATTGGAGAAGAAAAAGTAAATAAAGTACGTGATTATTTGAAAACCATTAGCGGATTTAAGAGAGTACATATAAAAGAGGCAAAAATTAACCAAGGGTTGGCTAAGTCGGTTGTTAATGGGGTGACCGAGATTATTGACCAGTACAATAAGGTTATTGTTTTGGAGGATGATCTGATCACGTCCCCTAATTTTTTGGACTTTATGAACCAAGCGTTGGATTTTTATTCAGGATTCCCTAAGGTAATTTCAATTTCTGGATACACCTTGGACCTACCTGCCCTAAAAAACTACCCTAATGATTTTTATATTGGTTATCGGGCATCTTCATGGGGTTGGGGTACTTGGAAAGATAAATGGGAGAATATTGATTGGGAGGTTTCTGATTACGTTGAATTTAAAGACAACCGTAAAGAACGTTTGGAATTTGGTAAGATAGGAAGTGATATGCCCAGAATGTTAAAAAACCAAATGGATGGTAAAATAGACTCGTGGGCAATACGATGGTGTTATCATCAATTTAAACATCGTTTGGTTACCATATTCCCTGCTAAATCAAAAATAAAAAATATTGGAATAGGGGAGGAGGCTACACATACGACCATAGGAACAAGATTTGAAACACCTTTGGATGTTGGGGATAGTAGGATTTTTGGGTTTGATAAGGTATTGGTAGGGGACGATAATGTAATTAAGGATTTCAGATCGAGATTTTCTGTAAAAATGAGAGTGCTTGATAGATTAAGAAAATATTTAAGGCTTAAGATATAGGGTATGTTATTTAATTCTTGGGGGTTTGTTTTTCTTTTTCTTGTTACGAGTGTCCTATATTATAACGTTTCGTATAGGGTAGGGGTGTTCTTGTTGCTTATAAGTTCATATGTTTTTTATATGTACTGGCGGTGGGATTTTGCCATCATTATGATGGCCGTGACTTTAATTAATTATTATTCAGGAATAAGAATTTCAAGATCTAAGGAAAATAAGGTCAGGCGGGCTTGGCTGTTTTTTGCCTTGATTACTTCGTTGTTGCCTTTACTCTATTTCAAATATGCCAATTTTTTTGTTGCCAATGTTAATGAGATCCTTTCGGTAACAGGTTCTAAGGCCAAGCTTTCATATTTTGAATTGATATTGCCAGTAGGCATCTCGTTTTTCACCTTTCAGGCATTAAGTTACTCATTGGATGTTTTTTTTGGGAGGACAAAGGTCGAGAAGGATATTGTTAGGTTTGGTACTTTTGTGGCATTTTTCCCTCAACTTGTCGCTGGCCCTATAGAAAGATCGTCTAATTTATTGTTGCAATTCAAAAAGAAGAATGAATTTAGTAAAGTCTATTTTGTAGAAGGAGCCAAGTTGTTTATTTGGGGTTTGTTCAAAAAGGTGGTCATTGCGGATCGTTTGGCCATATATGTAGATAGGATTTATGAAAACCCGGATATGTATTCGGGCCCAACATTGATTGTGGCGACCTTGTTTTTTGCTTTTCAGATATATTGTGATTTTAGTGGTTATTCTGATATGGCGATTGGGACGGCCCGTATTCTGGGATTTAAGTTGATGCAGAATTTCAACCTTCCGTATTTTGCATCTTCCATATCCGATTTTTGGAAAAGATGGCATATTTCCCTGTCATCTTGGTTTGGGGATTATGTTTATAGGCCTTTGGGAGGTAGTAGGGTGAATTATCCAAAATGGTTTCGGAATATATTGATTGTTTTTTTGGTGAGTGGTTTTTGGCATGGGGCTAATTGGACCTTTATTATTTGGGGACTGTTACATGCGTTTTTTTACTTTTTTGAAAGTTGGGGTAATTTGATTTTGGACTGGGCCCACCTAGGTCGTATAAAGAAAACCATCGCTTATCGATTTTTTAAGGTTACTTCGGTTTTTATTGCTGTTTGTTATGCTTGGATTTATTTTAGATCAAATTCTGTTTCCGATGCATTTTTGATTTCTGCTAAGATATTTAGTAATTGGGATGCCCCATTCTTTTTCGGGTCATCAATGGTTGCCTTTGTTTTATCCGTTTTTTTAATACTTGTGCTATTCATGGTACAGGTTTCCCAGTACTCTGGATTTAGCTCGTTGTATTTTTCAAGATCGAAGGCTGGTTGGCAATTACAATTTGTTTGGTATTTATTATTGCTACTTGGAATATCACTCTTTGGGTTATCTTCCAATTCATTTATATATTTTCAATTTTAGATATTTTCATCATTCTTTTAATCATTGGGAAGTATTATCATGTATCATAAGTCATTTATTTTAAAGTTAGCTACCTTTATCCTGCTTTTCTTTTTATCGGATTTTTTCTTAAGTCTTTTTCTTCTTGAAGGCCTTAATGAATACTATGGACTAGGTGAGGATTCTGAGATTGCTTTAGTTGGCCATTCCCATCTTATGCTTGGAATCGACAAGGAAACGATCGAAAAGAAAACGGGGCTTAAAGTATCAAAATATACTAGGGAAGGTGTTAATGTGGCCGATCGTGAAATAATGGTACGGCAATTACTTAAATCCAACCCAAGGGTTGGGACTTTGATTTATGGGGTCGATGCTTGGACATTTTCCAGCGAAGGCCTAAGTAGTAACTCCTATAAGCTGTTCTATCCTTTTCTGGATGATGAAAGTATTGAGGGTTATCTCTACGACAATAGTACGATAGATGAATATATCACAAAGAAAATAATTCGGACAACACGCTATGATGAGCTTCTTTTCAGTAGCTCGATGAGAGGTTATTTACATAAATGGACAAATTTGAAATTTGGGAATGTAGATTTAAAAATGTTGAAAGGCAATATTGCAAATGGCCGATTTCGGAAAATCGAGAATTCAATGGGTAATATTATGGTGTTAAGGGAAACCTTGGCCCTATTGTCCGAGAAAAATATCAATGTGATATTGTTGTACGTTCCTACCATAGATTTATTGAGTAATGCTTTGGGCCCTGAATATAATAAGACCATAGACATCTTTAATGAACTTGCCGTAGAGTATGATAATGTTGAGTTTTTGAACTTACAGGAACCTTGGTCACATAACCACGATATTTTTTATGACCCGATTCATTTGAATCCGCACGGTCAGATTATCATTACAGAAGAATTGAATAAATATTTAAAAGAGAATGGTTATTATTAGGATTCGGACACACTTGGACCTATATCTATCGGAAAAATCCTGACAAAGGATGTTTTTGGTTAAAATGCAATAACGTATTATGAAGAAGATCCTATTTATACTTCATTACCCCCCTCCTGTTCATGGGGCAGCAGTGGTCGGTCGTCAAATCAGGGAAAGTACCTGTATAAACGATACTTTTGAATGTAAATATATAAATCTTGGGCTTTCGGTGAGTATCAATGAAATTGGTAAGGGGGGGGGGCAAAAATGGATTCGTTATTTCACGATTCTTCGATTGACTATTGCACATTTATTAAAATATAGGCCAGATTTGGTTTACCTTACACTTACTTCGTATGGGAGTGGTTTCTTTAAGGATGCGATTGTCGCATTGTTAGTGAAATCTTTTCGTGTTAAAGTGGTCTATCATTTTCATAATAAAGGTGTAAGCACCAGACAGGATAGATGGTTGGATGATTTAGTGTACAAATTGGTGTTCAGGAATTCCGATGTTATACTACTTTCTCCAAATCTATATTCTGACATAAAAAAATATGTGCCCAAGGAGCGGGTATCTTATTGCGCAAATGGGGTGTCAAAAGAATATAACCGTGCCGACATTCCAAAGGGTGAGATCGAGAATGACAAGGTCCAGATATTATTTCTATCCAATCTTCTTAAGACTAAAGGGGTTTATGTACTTTTAGAGGCTTGTCAGCAATTAAAAACTCGTTCAATACCATTCCAGTGTACTTTTATTGGGGGGGCTGGTGACATTCCCGAAAAGGAATTCAAGGAAAAAATCAATCTTTTGGAATTGAATGATAGTGTCGAATATCTTGGTAAAAAATATGGAAAAGAGAAAGAAAGGGCATACCTCCTAGCTGATATTTTTGCCTTTCCAACATATAATGAAACATTTGGACTTGTAATTTTGGAAGCAATGAAGTATTCATTACCTGTTGTATCCACAGAGGAAGGGGGTATACCCGATATCATTAGTGATGGTGATACAGGGTTCTTGGTAAGACCACAGGATGCCGTTGCTTTTGCCGATAAACTTGAAACCCTCATCAAGGACAGAAAGTTGCGCCTGTGTATGGGGAAAAGGGGTAGAAGACGTTTTGAGGAAAATTATACAATTGAAGCATTTGAAAGGCGTTTTGTTTCGATACTTGAAAAATTGATTTATTAGATGAGACTTTTAGGCTATAACATAACTACTGAATATCCAGAGCTCCCTGTTAAGGGGAAGACCATTATCAATACGATAAATCCCCATAGCTATTGTGTCGCCAAGCAAGATGTGGAGTTTGAAAAGGCATTAAGGGAGTCGACTGTATTATTACCTGATGGCATTGGAATTGTCTGGGCTGCCAAAATACTTAAAGGAAGGGTCATACAAAAAATTGCAGGCTATGATATCTTCATTTATCTTATGGAGTACCTTAATGAAAATGAGGGGTCTTGCTTTTTTCTGGGGGCTTCTGGGCAAACCTTGGAACTTATTAAAGAAAGGGCGGCAAAAGAATTCCCCAATGTATGTATTGGGGCTTATTCGCCTCCTTATAAAGCAAGGTTCAGTAGTGAGGATAGTATAACGATGTGTGATATGGTAAATATAGATGGCCCACAGGTTTTGTTTGTAGGGATGACGGCCCCTAAGCAAGAAAAATGGGTTTATGAGAATCAGGGTAATCTAAATACAAGTGTTATCTGTTCAATTGGAGCTGTATTTGATTTTTATTCTGGTACGGTCAAGAGACCCGGTAAGTTTTGGGTAAAATTAGGTTTAGAGTGGTTTCCAAGATTTTTAAAAGAGCCGAAACGATTGGCAGAGCGCAATTTAATATCAACACCTAAATTTATATTTGAGTTGTTTTGGCTTAAGTTCTTTGGGAGGGGATTTTTATAACTTTGCTTTTTTTGGCATCTAGGGAATAGTTTTTTTGCAAGCCGAAAAAATGTAAACGAGTTCAATTGCTAAAGTTGGGTATCTATAACAATATTTCAAATTTTGTGTTGCTTTGGATAATGTAGGTCGGGAATGTTTTTATACTTTTCAACGGATAAAATATTTTGGGTTAAAAAATGGGAATGTGGGTTTTTTAATAGCGATTGGTAGAATATATCGTTTATTGCCCTTTTAAAATTGACCTTATGGTCTAAATTAGATAAAAAATGAAAGAATCTTTTTATATAATGGATAACGATAATGAGGAATCCTTCCAATTAAAAGAAATACTTCCAAAGTATTTAAGATATTGGCCTTGGTTTTTGGCGACCATAGGCGTCTTTTTGTTTTTAGGATATGCCTACCTACGCTATGCCCCTGTTATATACTCTTCGGTTGCCAAAATAAAAATTATTGATGACTCCAAGGAATTGGAGATTGCTTCGGATGCTTTCCCGTTTTTAGGGGGGGGCACTAAAATAAATTTAGATAACGAAATTGAAGTTCTTAAGTCCTATAGACTTCTTGAGAGGGTGGTTGATGACTTGGAGCTCGATGTGCGTTATTATGAGGTTGGTAATATAAAGACAACGCAGATTTATGAATCACCCATTAGAATCTACAAACTGTTCCCCGATGACAGTTTGAAAACCAATTTAAGTTTTGAAGTTGATTTTAATGTGGATCCACCCGTTATCTCAGATGGACAAGGGTCGAGTTTGGAATTGGACCTGGTTGACAATAAATTTTTGAGTGCCGATTTTCCATTTCGGGTAAGTATCGATTCCAGTGTGGACATACGTCAATATAGGAGTAGGGAATTTAAAGTTGAGGTAATTAAGAAAAAAGAGGCGGTCCATGATTTAATTAAACAGTTGGAGGTTGGTGCGACCAATAAAAGCAGTGAAGTTCTAGCTTTAAAACTTAAAGGCGAAAGGCCAAAACTATCAGAGGCGATTTTGAATGTGTTGATAAATGAATTCAACCAAGATGGCATTCTAGATAGGCAATTGGTCTCTAAGCGTACTTTGGACTTTATAGACGATCGTTTTGTCTATTTATCGGAAGAATTGGATTCCATTGAGGTTGGTAAGCAAAATTTCAAACAAAACAGTAATCTTTCATATATCGAGGATGACGCAAGTTTTACTTTACAGAGGAAGTCGAAAACCAGTGATGAGACTTTCAAATTGGAAAACCAAATTTCCCTTTCCAGGTTATTAAAAGAAACCGTGGAAAAAGAAGCGGCCTATAAGCTGTTGCCAGCGGATATTGGTTTGGAGAATAGTAGTATAAATGCTTTGGTTGCGGGCTATAATGAGATGGTATTGGAACGGGATAAATTGGGTGTTGATGTTGGGGGCAACCACCCTACATTGAGAATGCTGAACAATCAGTTGGAACAGGGAAAGAGAAATATATTGAACACAGTTAATGTGTATCAAAAGCAATTAAGGTTGTCTTTAGGGCAACTTAACAAGGAACGGGATCTTACAAGTGCTGTTTTTTCCCGACTTCCCGAAAAAGAGAAAATATTACGGTCAATCGAACGACAACAAAATATCAAGGAGAACCTTTTTCTCTTGCTTTTGCAAAAACGGGAGGAGGCCGCTATTAATTATGCAGTGACAGCCCCTTCGATAAAGGTGGTCGATTATGCAATGACAAGTAACAAACCCGTATCGCCAAGAAGTTTGGTCGTTTATTTGTTAGCTCTTTTGCTTGGCTTCCTATTGCCATTAATCGTATTGTTGACATATTTTTATTTCGACACAAAAATCCATGATAGGGTAGATGTGGAAAACACCAATCCTGAAATCCCAGTATTGGTGGAAATCCCTTTTCTTGAGGATACGTCACTGATGGAGGTGAATGATCGTTCCATTCTTGCGGAATCCTTTAGGATATTGAGTACTAATGTCAATTATCTCCTTTCGCAGAACTCCAAGGAAAATGGTCAGGTTATCTATGTTACCTCTACGATCAAAGGGGAGGGTAAGACCTTGGTCGCATTAAATTTGGCCTCTGCTTATGCCGGTTTGCAGAAAAAGGTTTTGCTTGTAGGGGCAGATTTAAGAAACCCCCAGTTACATTCTTATATAGGTGTGGATAAGAATGCATTGGGGCTCTCGAATTATTTGATCGATCGGAGTATTCCTTGGGAAGGTTTTATTAAGGAATATAATGGCAATCCTTTTTTGAAAGTTTGCCTTAGTGGGGCAGTGCCCCCCAATGCACCTCAGTTATTGTCAAGTGATGGTTTCGACAAGTTCATTAGATGGGCAAAAAGCGAATTTGATTATATCGTTGTCGATACGGCACCTACCTTGTTGGTGACAGATACATTGATGATATCCAAACATGCAGATGTGTCTTTGTTTATTATGAGGGCCGACTTTACCGATAAGCGTTTGTTGGAGTTCTCAAAAGAACTATATAAGACAAAAAAATTGAAGAACATGGCTTATGTTCTAAATAGTGTAGATCAAGGAAAATTCAAGGGCTATAACTATGGGTATGGTTACGGGTATTCTGAACAGCAGGAAACACAACAATGGTATCAGCGTATTTTCAATAGAAAGCAGCGTTGATACAATAAGGAACAGGTTCAGGCGGAAGCTATAAAGCTAATTCTGTTTACCACTATTTTCCCCTGATATGATACTGGCCAGGTTTTTTTTGTAAAGTGCTATAGAGTGGGGTCCCAATGGGTACTTGGTCTGTTGAATTGTGGGAAAATAAGCGGTCGGATCCAGTAGTGGCCCCATAATCTTTCCAATGTTGCGCCTATTTTGTGGCTTCGTATCGGGAATTGTCGATTACGGAGGATTTTATTACCTTGGTTTTTGGTAGTGGTATATCGTGGCGAATATTTGAATAGGGGCAAATAGTAAAATTCAGTAACTTTTAAAACAAGTATGGAATGAAAAACAAATTAGTCATCACTTATCTGTTTCTGCAATTGGGTTTGTTGGGTACATATGCCCAAAAGGATAATACCAAAGTAGTGCTGATTACCCTGGACGGCTTTCGTTGGCAAGAGCTGTTTACAGGGGCCGACCCATTATTGGTCACCAATAAGGCATACGTGCACGATACTACGAAATTAAGGGATCGGTTCTGGAGGGAAACAGCCGAACAACGTAGGGAGGCATTGCTGCCCTTTATCTGGGGCCAAGTCGTGGACCAAGGCCAGATACATGGGAATAGGACCTTGGGCAGTAAGGTGGACCTGACCAATCAAATGTGGTTTTCCTATCCTGGTTATAATGAGATTTTGACGGGTAAGGCAGATGACGCCCGAATAGACAGTAATGAGAAGTTCAATAACCCGAATACCACCATTTTGGAAATTGCGAATAAGGATGTACGGTATAAAGGAAAGGTAGTGGCTTTTTGCAGTTGGGATGTCTTTCCGTTCATTATCAACGAGGAACGGTCGGGCGTGCCCGTAAATGCGGGTTTTGATTTGGCAGAAGGGGACAATATTTCCGATAGGGAACAATTCCTGAATAAACTTCAACCCAATATTCCGATTCTATGGAGTTCCGTCCGTATGGATGTATTTACCCATAATTATGCCATAGAGGAAATGAGGAAAAGCCATCCTAGACTATTGTATATATCGTATGGGGAGACCGATGATTTTGCCCACGAAGGGAATTATGGGTCTTATTTGAATTCGGCCCATACCACGGATGGCTTTATAAAAGAGCTATGGGAACTTACACAGCAAGATCCTTTTTATAAAGACCAAACACTCTTTGTTGTCACTACGGACCATGGGCGTGGTACCGTGCCTCTTGAAACTTGGAAAAGCCATGGAAGCAAGATTGATGGTGCCGGTAGTGTTTGGATGGTTCTTTTTGGGAAGGGTGTTTCCGGTAAAGGGGAGATTGCCAATAAGGAACAATTGTACAGCAATCAGATTGCCCCTACCATTCTAAAGGCATTGAACCTGGAAATACCATCAAGGGACATGCCCGGAAAGGCATTGGATATGAAGTGACCTTGGCCTTGGGGGAAGGCGGCTTCGGTCAGTACCCCCTATACTTTAACAACCATAAGCATACTAAAACACCACCCTATAAGGTGGTGTTTTCTGTTTTCGTGGGGCTAAGTTGGTTAGAGTGGGAAGTTGTTGTGGTGGGTAACCTTCCTTGGATTTCCAGAAGAACACATAAAAGGGAAATATGGTTTTAGGCCATAGGCTCACCGTAATGGGAACTGCCAAATATTCCGTGATATTTGTTGACAGCGGGCCGAATACTATCCGCCTTCACCATATCCGGATAATCCATTCTACACACCTTGAAGGAGCTCCTGACAAGCCCTTCCTTTTCAATAAAAAATGATCGGGAATCCAGGTTTATTATGTGTATAACCCAATAACCCGTACTGTTTTTTACTTAATATGATTCAAATCATAAAAGTGATGGTCGTATAGCAACTATCTTTGTTTAGAATTAATCTAAATAAATGTGTTGGGCATTGACGTATAACGATAGTATAGGCCTATAAGGAAAACACAACTTTCTTTTATGCCAAGAAAGCTATCAAGGCAGGAATGCAGTCCATACATGGGGAAAAACCACTTTCTGAAATTTAACATGGATGGGCATATGTTGTCAATAACAACAAACACGATTAAATTAATTAAATAAACCTGGAAAAATGAGAAGACTGTTTTTATGTATATTCGGCCTGTTGTCCATGTATGTTACAACCGCTCAGACAAATTCCGTATTAAAAGGAAGGGTAGTAAGCAATGATGGCAAACCTTTACAAAATGTAAATATATTGGTAAAGGGCACACACTTGGGAACCACTACGGGTTCCCAAGGTAACTTTCAACTTAAGGGACTATCCACTTCTGAAATCCTGGAGGTCTCGTTTCTTGGCTTCCGGACACAGGAGATTGCCATAGACCTCTCTGAAGGCACTACAGAGGTTGAGATAACCTTGGACGAGACAACCTATCGACTTGATGAGGTCATTTTGGAATCGAATAAAAGTTTAGTGGAGAATACCGTATACAACGCAAAAGTGCGTTTGGATGGTGTCCCTGGCGGTGTTAACCTTGTGCCTATGGATAAATTGGAGGTACAGCGTTCGCTGACCTTAAAGGATGCCCTCCAATTTGAGCCGGGAGTGATGATCCAAGAATTTTTTGGCGCCAATGACCAACCTAGGTTGAACATCAGGGGCTCAGGGATACAGAGTAATCCACAACGCCGTGGTGTGAACCTATTACAGGATGGTATTACCACCAATTTTTCCGATGGATCCTATATTATCGGTATCCTGGAGCCGAGGGCGGCAAACTATATAGAGGTCTTTAGGGGTTCCAATGGTTTAAAATATGGAGCTTCCACACTTGGTGGTGCGATTAACATTGTGTCAAAAAATGGTTATCAGGCCTCTCCCCTTGAGTTAAGGATCGAAGGTGGTAGCTTCGGTTATTTCGGCGGTAGTTTTGCTACAGGTGGCGTGTTCGGTAAAAATGATATTTATGCTTCGGCATCCTTTAATGATGCAAAAGGTTTTCGTGAATTCAATACCAGTTCAAGGTTCAATGCCATGGTCAATGCGGGTAGGAAATTCAATGACCGTTTTGAGTCGAGGGTGTATGTAACCTATACGGATCTTAAATTCGACATCACCGGTCCCTTGACACAGGCCCAACTTGAGGAAGACCCCAAACAGATTAGTCCGGGTATAAACCCTCCCATTAGTATTGGTCCAAATGTAGTCCGGGATATGCCGGGCAGATCTTCCGATATTTTTAGGGTGGCCAATAAATCCGTCTACAAAATCAATGGGAACAATCAGTTGTCCTTGGGGCTATACTATCAATATGGGAACGATGTTTTGGATTTCCCAGTAACGATAGGTGTGCAAAGTTCCATTAGTAATGATTATGGACTGAATGCCACTTTTGAAAACCAATCGGGGAAGAATTCATTCATTTTAGGGTTTAACGCAAGTACGGGTAGAATAGATCGTGATTATCATGTAATATACATGGGGGAAAAAGTCGTGAACTATGCTTCCAATGAACTTACCTCTAATAATTCGGTGTTGTTCATAGAGGACAAATATCGATTTACAGACAAGTTAAGCGGACTTTTGAGTATACAGCTTAGTAGTAATACAAGAAATAATGCCGATGTTTTCCCTACCCCTACCGCCAGGCCGTTCCGTAATTTCGCAAATCAATCAGAAGGCACGTTTGCTGGTACGGATATCTCTTTGGATCTGGACTATTTTGGTTTCAACCCTAAAGTGGGCCTACTTTACGACCTTAATGAAGATCAACATTTGTTCCTTAATGTGAGCCGTAGCTATGAGCCGCCTACTTTCGATGAATTGATCAATATATCCGGGGGTAACCCAAATAAAAGTCCGGGAATGATGAACTCGGTAGCATTGGACGATCAAACGGCAACCACTTTGGAATTCGGTAGCCGTGGTTCCCTTGATAGGATTCGTTGGGATATCAGTTTCTACAGCTCTTGGGTAAAGAACGAGATCTTGACAACCACAGAACTTTTCGGGATTACAGGTGTGACCAGGAATTCCCCCGACCAGACAGTACACCAAGGGGTGGAAATGGGTGTTTATGCTAATATTTTCGAGGATCTTTTTGTAACGGATGACCAACTGTATCTTAATACAGTATACAATTATAGTAATTTCTTTTTCAGCGAAGGCATCTATAAGGATAATCAGATCGCAGGTATACCTAGACACTATATCAACGCAGGCTTGGGCTACCGACCCCAGAACGGACTGTTTATGGAGCTGAATACCGAATGGCTTCCAGAGAATACGCCGACGGACCATCAGAACACCATATATCAACAAGCCTATCAACTATTCGGTTTCCGTATTGGTTATAACAAACCCAAATGGAGTGTTTATGTACAGGGTAATAACATTACCGATGAACGTTATGCATCAAGTTATATAATAAGTGACGTGGTCACCAATCCGCCAATTCCAATATTGGATCAAAGTAACGTAACGACTTTTATACCTGGTGTAGGGGCTAATTTCTCCGTAGGTGTTAATTATAAACTTTAGTAAAACCTGGCCGGGTCTATTTTAGACCCGGCCAAAAAAACCATAATAATGAAAGCTATATTGAATATTCTTTTCGCACTTTTCCTAATGAATATATCCTTGGGGCAAACCTCCCAGGAAAAAATCTTTGAGGACAATCCGCCACATCAACCGCCTGCTATTTTTGCCGCAAGTATGCCCCCATGTTTAATCGGGGTCGCAAACCAATACGGGGAAGTACTTGGGGTAAGTGAATTGACATTGAAGGAAGCCAAGGCATTTATTACCGAGGTACACGCAAAGGTCCCGGAATTTAAACAAAGGGTAAGGAAATTGGAATTGCAACTTGTGCAGGCTTCAAAGGATGAAAAATATGACGTTTATGAAAAACTACTCAGGGAGTTGTCTGAAGTCAAGATCGAAGCGAGCCTTTTTCACGAAAGCTTGGTCAAGCGTGCCAGAAAAAAGTTCATGCCTAAGGATGTCGGGATCTTAGATCGGTTTATTGTGAATAATCAGGAAGAATTTATGAAAGGTCCAAAATTAAATAAATAATCAAAAAAGATGGATAATAAAAATATCAGGGCTTCAGAGGTCCATACTTTAAGTGAGATGATAGACTATGCTGATGGTGCCACCGTTAGCAGGATAGTAACAAAGAACAAAAACGGTAATACAACATTGTTTTCCTTTGATAAGGGACAGAACCTTAGTGAGCATACGGCACCATTTGATGCCATTGCCCAGATTATCGACGGAACGTCGAAGATCACTATCGCTGGTAAGGAATATTATGTAGAGGAAGGCCAAATGATCATCATGCCTGCCAATATTCCACATGCATTGGAAGCTGTAGAGCCTTTTAAGATGTTGTTGATCATGATACGTGGATAACCGTTTTAACCATAAGGCAATAGCCAAAAGGGCTTGGTTTCCCGAGGCTTGCCTCGAGATCAAAAAAGCTTTTTGGAAAGCATACCCCGTACCCTTGGTTCGAGGTTGTCGATTCAATTAAATTTAAAATCAAATTTTATGTCCAACACAGAAATGAACACAAAACAAGGTCATTGGATATTGGCTAAAATGGGTAAGAAGGTACTCCGTCCCGGTGGAAAGGAGTTGACCCAAAAGCTTATCAATGGTTTGGGTATCAATACCGAGGATACCGTAGTGGAGTTTGCACCTGGTTTAGGATATACCGCTGCATTAACGTTAAAAAAGTCTCCAAGATCATATACAGGCGTAGAGCTTAATGAGGAAGCGGCTGCCATTCTCCGTAAAAAGATCGTGGGCCCCAATAAGAACATTATTATCGGTAATGCCTCAAGATCCACTTTGCAGAACGAGTATGCGGATAAAGTTTATGGTGAGGCCATGTTGACCATGAATGCCGACCATAGAAAATCGGAGATTATCAAAGAGGCCCACAGAATATTGAAAAAAGATGGGCTATATGGTATTCATGAGCTTTGTCTAATGCCAAACGAGATAGCGAAGGACACCAAACAGGAGATCCAGAAAGAATTGGCAAATGCCATAAAGGTGAATGCGAGACCGTTGACCAACAACGAATGGTCATCACTTTTGGAGGCCGAGGGCTTTACAGTGTTAGAGGTGGGGAACAATCCCATGCATCTATTGGAAAAAAAGAGGGTGTTGGATGATGAGGGCTTCTTCAGGACCTTAAAGATCGTCTTTAATATTATGACCCATCCAAAGGCACGCCAACGGATTATGGCCATGAGGAAAGTCTTTAGAAAGTATGAAGAGCATTTGGGCGCTGTTATGATCATCGCCAAGAAGAATACCTAAGGACTAGTGGGGGAACGTTGATCTTAAAATAAAATAGCATGTTGGATATAGATCTTTTGTTGAAATATGGGGCGGTGATCAAAAAATATCCCAAGGGTGCTATTTTGTTCTCCCAGGATGAGGAAGCCAAATATTATTTTCAGGTCGTCTCCGGGGAGGTAAGGATGAACAATTACAATAATGAAGGGAAAGAGTTCATCCAAGGAATATTCAAGGAGGGGAAAAGTTTTGGTGAACCGCCCCTTTTTATCGACAGGGTATATCCGGCCAATGCCGAAGTAACCTTGCCGTCGGAAATCCTCTTGTTGGAAAAGAGTCGGTTTCTGGCCCTTATGGGGGGTGATGGCCCTGGCCTTCAAATGATGCGTGCCATGGCCAGACGGTTGTACTTTAAGGCTACCGTGGCCGCGGAGTTGTCCTATGGTAGCCCGGAACACCGTATCCTGACGATTTTGAACTATTTCAAGAAATTTTCCACAGACCAGGAAACGAAGACACTTTTCAAAGTGGATTTTACCCGAAAAGAAATCGCGAACTTGACAGGGCTTCGGGTGGAGACCGTTATCAGGGCCATTAAGTCATTGGAGCAAAAAGGGCAGCTCAAGATCATAGATGGCAAGGTATGGATGCCGTTTTGAACCCATTGGTTCTTTTAAGTACGATTAAAAAACCTGTACATATTTTATTTACAGGTTTTTTTTGATTTCACATGGTAGCCAAAAAATGATAGTTTCTAATTTACTTTGAAAAATACAATACAGATATTATTTAAACCGACCGTGTTAATCGGTAAAGGTGGGGTAGGTCAATTTCAAAAGTCAATTACGGTTCATCTGTCAAAAATTTCTTATAAGGTGTGGAAAAGTCGAAAAGGGTTGCTTGGTCTCCGAGGCTTTATGACCCTGTATCAAGTGTTTTTATACCAGAATCGACACCTACCCAATCCGCTTCCTGAAGATTCAATTTCCCATACCCCTTTATTATTTTTATCTCCTGTACGGTATCCGTTTTCCATTAGGCTTTCGCCCATGGGCAAAAAAGAGGAGTATGTAGGTTTTAAAAGAAGCGTTTAGGAGTAGTTGTAATCATGTAGTAGTTGGACTGAACGAAGGAATTGACCAACATTTGATTTTTTTATTGGAACTTGTCCGAATTTTTTCGGCTTGCTAAAAAGTTCGGATAAGTCCATGACCTAGGAACTAATTCCATAACTTATCCTGAAATAAAAAACCCCACTTTATAAGTGAGGTTGATGTGGTGGAGCCGGAGGGAGTCGAACCCTCGTCCAAACAAGCAATTACAAAGCTTTCTACATGCTTAGTCCCCAATTGGTTTTCGATACGTATCTGACCGGGAACAGCCTAATACATACTTAGCTTCTTAGGATTTTGGTGCTACTATCGAAGCGTTAGCAGCCTTATATCGACATTTCTGGTGCTCCGTATTGAATCGCCGTCGACAGGGGCTATTCAGGAACATCTCGCTTCCCTACCTGGTAGGGACGAGGCTAAATCCTACTGTAATTCAGATTAAGCGGCAAGAGCGTAATTGTTTTCGCCAATTAAAAGTGTGGGAAATGGGATTAACGAGCTGTGTCCCAGCGCTCGACATGCTTACATTGCCATTGGTCTTGCTGTCAAAACCGGTCGGCCCCTTTAATGGGGTAGGCTCGCTTTGCGGGCCATTATCGAATTGGATCCTGACAGGACCTTTAAGGTAAACATCAGGATTGGATTCTCCCATCTTTTTTTTCAATGAACTTATTTTACCCCTAGTGCCACATTTTTTTATGCGATGTGTCGGGATGTGGGCGTTCCTTTCAATTCCTGCAAGGTTTCAGAAACAGACCTTTTAAGGAATCCGGATCGGGATTTTGGGGGCACAGGGTACTCTCCTCAATCCCTAATTCGGTCAGCAAAGGTAACATTTATCTAGCAATACCCGAAAAATTTGCATACCCATACTATTCCGCTTATTTTAGAACAAAATTTATACCAATTACGATATATGAGAATAGGAATCATTCGAGAACGCAAAAATCCGCCAGATAGGCGGGTGGTACTGTCACCCAAGGCCTGTCAAAAAGTCCTTTCCGCCTATCAGGATGCCCAGATCGTGGTAGAACCTTCCCCCATTAGGGTTTTTGGCGATACCGAATATGTGGATGCCGATATAAAAGTAGCCTCGGAAATGGAAGGTTGTGACATTCTATTGGGTGTAAAGGAAGTGCCTATCGAAAACCTGGTTCCCAACAAGAAATATTTTTTCTTCTCCCATACGATCAAGAAACAGTCGTACAATAGAAAATTGTTGCGGGCCATACTCGAAAAGAATATCGAGATGTACGACCATGAGGTCATCACCAATGACAAAGGGGTACGTTTGGTCGCCTTTGGCAGGTATGCGGGTATCGTCGGGGCCTATAATGGTTTTCGCGCCTATGGTTTAAAGAACAACCTGTATACAATGCCCAAAGCTAAGCTGTTGAAGGACCAAAAGGCCTTGGTCGATGAGCTGGTGAAATTACCATTGCCCAATATGAAGATATTGCTCACCGGTAGGGGAAGGGTAGGTCACGGGGCCCGGGAAATGCTCGATGGTATGGGCCTGCGCAAAGTGAATGTGCATGAGTATCTGGAAGAGGATTTCAAGGAACCGGTATATTGCCAAATAGATGCCTCGGATTACAACAAGCGCAAAGACGGTGTACGTGGTAATAAAGCTGATTTTTTCGCAAACCCAGGGGAGTATAGGTCCAATTTCCTTCGATTTGCAAAAGCGACCGATCTCTATATTGCCGGTCATTTCCATGGTGAGGGCGCACCTTATCTTTTTACAAGGGATGATGCCAAACAACCAGGGTTCAGGATAAATACGGTGGCCGATATCAGTTGTGATATCGATGGGCCGGTGGCCTGCACCTTAAGGGCATCGACCATAGCCGATCCCATATACGGCTATGACCCCCGATCAGAATCCGAAACCGATTTTCGAAAAGAGGGTGCCATAGCCGTCATGGCAGTGGATAACCTGCCGGCAGAACTTCCAAGGGATGCCAGTGATGGTTTTGGGGAGGCCTTTGTAAAGCATGTGATCCCCGCGTTTTTCAATAAGGATGAAGATGGGGTCCTGGAACGTGCCCGTATGACAAAAAACGGAAAACTGACCCAACGTTATGCCTATCTACAGGATTATGTGGATGGAGGGGGGTAAGGTGTGTTAAAACGGAATTCAAAACCGCTTGTCTGTTGGGATTGGCGGTTTTTTTATAGCGATCGGTCCTTTTTTTTGACAACCATATTACGGGGAAGATCAAACTTGTGCCAAAGCCGAAAATCATTCTACTGGGGTATGGTATGGCCATACGGTTCTTCACAAAGTCCTTATGGAAGTTTACAACAGAACAAAAAACACTGATTTTCGCTTAAACCCAAAAAGTTTAAACGAGTTCTATGTTTTTTTGGATACTAAAAGGGAATTGTTCCGTACATCGGTAACTTGTTTGAAAACCTCTTTTAGATTGTCATGATCATCTGTCAGGATATGGGGATATCAATCTGTACCGATATTCCAAAATACTCCCTTCTTGCACGTTTGGGAATGTAAAGGTGAGTTCGGTCCTGAACTCATGCACATCATTGGTGTACATGACTGGATTGTAATTGTATTTGTCTAGGGTGGGTCGTCACTTTCAGTTCTTCAATCTTTTCCGGTTCTTCTTAACGGAATGGAAACGTTTGCCCGATCATAGCCTTTCCTATTGAGGATCTTGATTTTTACATGGCACTCCACTAGTGGGCATTAAAAAATAAGTTACGTTCTTTGAAATTCTTTGTATATCGTATCTGCGACAGTTTTTGATGGCGTGACGATTTGAATCGAAAATAG